>Ga0075439_10809_pt1 | contig 15655 bp, 14 predicted proteins | sample MintriSingleCell_FD_74264 | JGI IMG/M metagenome (GOLD analysis project Ga0075439, IMG submission 74264) | Marine eukaryotic communities from Monterey Bay, USA to study complex ecological interactions - Minidiscus trioculatus JGI Plate_4_G5... | ecosystem: Environmental > Aquatic > Marine >... | reverse complement strand
AGTATCATCTCTGTGCTCATCAAATTCGAAACCTCTTTCTACTTTCGAAGGGCCTTGTTCTATAATATCATAACCATAGGCGACCCCGTCATCTAATGATTTCATTTTAAGCTTTATTTGTTGTATGCTATTGATCTGTAATGATATGAATATAGTAGGTAGTGCTTGGCGGCAAGTTGAATGTGAAATTGCTGCCATCGATCACTTTCTCGTGCCAATGATCGAAAGGAGAGCCGCCTTTGGTCTCTTATGGCCTATGGCGGTATCCTCTAGACTGTCAATATCTTCCTACCACGATCCATTGGATTGAGATCCTGTCCCCTGGAGTATTGATATTGTATGTACATTAATTGTCGAGAAGAGTGAGTACTGAGAAATCATTACAATCAAACTTAGCAGAGGACTGTCCAACAGCAATTGTTGAACTAATAATAATTAGAACCAGCACTGATGAACTCCATCTTATGTGTTGTTGCAATCATATCTCTTACTGTATGTTGCAATGGATTTACTATTACACCGTCTGTAACAACACTAAGAATATCAACAACATCATTATCATTAACCCCATTACCTCGGGGTATATCGCCATTTGAAAAGAGTCTAAGTAAAAGTATTGATATCCAAGCTAACTTTAGAAACATTGCTAAACGTGCAATTGATAATGCAATTAGAGATGGTCAAGTGAAAATAGAAGTTGAATTCCCTCCCCTACTCGGTGGTAGTCAATCAAAATCACAATTTGACGACTTTGATAATATACAAGAACTTGATTCTAATAAGGACTGGACTTTACTACTAGCACCGACATTTCTTAATGATAAGACATATCAAGATGGGAAATTGTGGCTAATCTTTCCAGATCTAAAAGAATGCGAGTTGGCGAAACAAGAGTGGTCAGGACAAAAACCAGATAAGTGCACTTTTACAACTATAGAAGCAGTGACAAACTATGTTGCAAGTGGCGGTGGTAGTAATGATGGCAACGATGGGTATGATGCTCCTTGGGGTAGTTCTTTGATATCAGGATTATCAAAAATGATGGGTGGAGAGGATGGAGATGCGGGATTATTGGGCGATCAAGCCGCATTAGATCCAATTATTGATGGGGAGAATTCACCAGCATCATTATGGCTTGTTATACAGCCCGGGTAAGGTTAATCTTATATGAATGTAGTTTGTCATCGTTTTGTATAATATATTTCTAACAATAAAGTTTGTCTTGTGCATATCATATGCAAATGTTGTGAACAATACATACTCTCAGCAATGGCGGCCCGGTGGAAGACTGGGTTAATCTAGCAAAAATGTCATCCGATCAAACTCCAGTTGTTATAATAAATGGAGCTTTAGATAAGGTGAGCATTTCATTGTCGATGCTTTGGCTTTGGGAAGAATGTGCTTTCTCAGTTACTCATATTTGTAAACTTTAGGTCAATGGTGGCTTCTACCCTGCATTTGTCTTCCCTAAGCTTGCCGCGGTAACAGAGAGTTATTACAAAAAGTTCGAGCCTGCATTTTACATAAAACCTTTTAGTGATAAAGGAGTATATGGATGGCTGTTTAGAGTCTACCCTGAGCCATGGCAAGTTGTCTATGAAAACGTGAAGCAGGGTAAAGATGGAAATGCAGAAGTAGAATATATCACAGTAGATGTGCTCGATGAAAGACCATCGTATAATACCATCATTTCAATGCTTTTAAATGCAAGTCAAAACAACTAATTGAAAAGGAAAACAGGTAGAAGAATGCTAATGCACATAATAGCTATGAATCAAAATTTGATTCATTGGAACAACTAGTGTACTCTAATGATATCTGGGCACTTTGCCATTGGTCGAAGAAACGGTGATCAGGTTCACAACAGAATAGCTTCTTCATCCAATAATATCTGCTCTCTTAACATCGATGTATGTTAGTACTCTATCCATCGAACTTATATGTATACATATTGCCTGTCGAAGCTTCAGCTTTAGTGAGATTGTCTTTGACATCTACACCACTCGATTTTAGTTCATTCAAGTTATCCGACTTTGATCCAATTGGGGTTGTATCTATCAACGTTATCATAACTTTGTCATGTGCTCCTTTAAGTAGAAGTGGACTTTTATATGTACAAATTTTACGTTTCTTGGCAGCCTTTAATGTAGCCGCTATTCCCTCATAATAATTTTGACATATTTCATCATCAAATAATTCACCGAATAATACCTCTGGCTTATTTGGATCACCTACTCTCCATATATCGAGTTTTAATTGTTGTAATTCATCATTCAATCTCTCCTGTGGATTGACGAATCATAGTGGATCATGAGATTTGCAATAAGTAACAGAGATTGGAGAACAGTAGATCATCATAAGATTTGCAATTAATGAACAGACATATATATTATTCAAAAAGCTTGTTTGTAGCCTAGAGCTCATGCATACAAGTGATCCTTCATCTAACCATATCATAAGTCAGAAAGCCAGCCAATGCCCAAACCCGGCAGCATACAATCAAAACATCATACCAGCCTTCACAAAACTGACACAAAAGTAGGTAAGCATAACAAACGACAAACGCGCACCTCTACTTCATTCACTCTATTGCCACTATGAGGTGCCATATTACATATAGATTTAGGGTGTCGCACTCTCAATAGTTGCAGGCAACGCTGAGATTCAATGTTGGCGGCAGCAAAACTAAGAGTTACTTTGATCAGCCATTTATTTCTGTTTAAGCTTTTTTAGAGGATACCGCCGCACAGCCACTTATCAATTTATCAACCTCTATTATTAGAGATTATTAGTTGGTTTGTTGATAGTTATTGCAACCCTTTAAACCTATACATATTAATTCAATGGCCCAATCAAACGCTACACAAACCTTCGTCTGTGCCCTAACCGGTACCTCACCGTTAACCGACCCGGTTGTTACACCCTCAGGATATATCTGCTCACGTAAATTACTATTAACAAAATTAGCAGAAAATGGTGGCTCGGACCCATTCGATTCATCAAATAATCCACGTCAATTAGATGAAAGTACATTAATTGAATTAAGCACCAAAGACAATGGTAGTAATTGTGTCCCACCCCGTCCACCAACGGCGACATCTCTACCTTCATTGTTGGGTATGGTACAAAATGAATTTGATGCGGTATTATTGGAATTGTATGATACACGTAAGGCATTGGAGGAGACACGTCGTGAATTGTCAAGTGCATTATATCAGAATGATGCAGCCGTGCGTGTTGTGGCACGTATTGTGAAGGAACGGGATGAGGCACGGTTTAAGCTTGAAGAGTTTTTATCAAGTGATGCTGTGAAACAGAGGGAGATGGCTAATAATAATAACAAGGTAACTGAACAACAGCCACAGAAACGTGGTAGAGAAGAGGAGGATAGTACAGAGGGTGGTGGTGCTACAGCTAAAAAGGCAAAGACAATTGATGAAGAGGGTGCAGCAGATGCATTATCACGTATCCCATCGTCGGAATTAAGTGCCATGACTTCAACATGGAAGATATTAACCAAAGGTCGTAAGGCAATTGCCAAACTTAAACGGTCTGAAGAGGAAATTACAAAGAATGAAAAGATATTATCGGATTTGGCAGAGGGAAATGAAAAGAAGGTTAATTTAGGCAAGAGTAGTGCCAAGGCTGGTGTATTATGTATCAAATCTGTAAAGAGTGGTGATAAGGAGTATATTATTACGGGAAGTCATGATAAGACTGCAATTGTTTACAATGTAACCGAGGGTAAAATTGTAACAACATTATCTGGTGTGAGTGGAGCTGTAAATGTTGTTGATGCAATGGTAGTTGATGGGTCGATTCTTGTTGCTACCGGAAGTGCGGATGGTATGGTTACTTTGTGTTCTGTACCATTGAATGGAGACGATTCGTCACTTTTAGGAAGTGTTGAACTGGCAAAGGGTATACCCGTTCAGGTTACTATTCACCCATCATCTACGGGTAATGATGAAGCACGTATCCTTGTAGCTTCTTCAGAGGGCTCGATTGAACTTTACAAATCCGTTAGTGAGGAGTTGAAATTATTATCTCGTTTGGAATCAGAGGAGGGTACCAAGTATACATCTGGTTGTTTACACCCCGATGGTTTAATTTACATTGCTGGTACTGTTGATGGATCGTTAGTGATTTGGGATTTGAAGTCTTCAGCTGCCGCTGGAACAATGAAGGTGAGAATTGTTGTCTTTTATTCTGATATAAATGAGGATACATCTAAACCATACACCTTTTCTCAATTCTAAACTTATTCAGGGTCACGACGGAAGCTCAGTTGATAGCATCACTGTCTCAGAGAATGGGTACCATGTTGCTTCTTCTTCCTCGGCTACACCCAACGCTCCGGTTTGTGTTTGGGATCTTCGTAAGTTGAAATTAAGTGCAACTATCACCCCCACAGATGTTGGTACCGTGACCTCTGTATCGTTTGATCCCACAGCTTCATACCTCGCATACTCGGGAGAAGAATCAACAAAGGTATGTGTTGTTAAGGATTGGGAACGTGTCGTGTGTACTCTCAAACCCTCTAAGAGTGGAAGGAAGGGAAAGAAGAAGTCTGGAGATGGTTTGAGGGGTGGCGTTGCCTGGGGTGGACAAGGCTTTGGATTGAAGGATGGAGAAGGAGGCAGTGTTTGGTTATCCACAGGATGTGATGGTGAGAGGCCTGTTCGCTTCTTTGGTGTGGAGTAAAGACTAAAAGTGTGAAGATGAGGAGAGGAGGGAGAAGTGTAAGATTGTAGCAAAGTAACTTTAACAACAGACTACTTTTGCCTAAAATCAGATAACAATAAATTAACGGCTCGGCAACACACCTACAATATAAAAAGCAAGACAGATTCCGAGGCTTTAAAGGCGTGACATATTTAATATGCACAATTATCACATTTATCTACGAACTTACTCTAACCAGCGATCGAACAAAGATACCATAATTTGATTGGCTGTGAGAAAACCAAAAACCAATGCTAGCTGACCAAGCAACCAACACAAAAACAACATTGTGATACGATATAATTTACTGCGGCGTCTACCAGAGCCTATCCCCACACTTAATTACATAATATAAAACAATAGTAACAACCATGCCAGGACATCCAAAAGCCGAAGCCTTCAAAGCCGAAGGAAACAAATTCTTCAAATCTGGAGATTATAAATCAGCCATTGCAAAATATAAGGAGGCAACAGATGTAGATCCTAATGTACCAGCCTACTGGTCAAACATGGCAGCCTGTTACGAGAAGATATCCGAATATGATGAGATGGAAACTGCCTCCCGGTCATGTATCAAGGCTGATAAGAACTTCGTCAAGGGATACTTCCGATTAGCAACGGCACTCAAGGCTAAGAATGATTTAGATGGTTGTATCAAGGCACTTGAATCTGGATTAGCTGTAGATTCTACCAATGCTGATTTAAAACGTATGAAGAAGGATTTGACTGAATTACAACGTGGTGAGACTGTTGCCAAATACATTTCCAAGTGTGAGGAACAGATGAGTAATGGTGATATTGCCGGAGCTTACAAAACTTTGGAATTAGCCTCACGATTAGATGCTGGTAATCCAGACATCGAAAGGATGATGGGAAAGGTTAAGCCAAAGTATGAAAGGATGGAGGCACAGAGGCGAAGTAATTTGAGTCCAGATGAGGTATGCAAGGAGAGGGGAGATGATGCCTTTAAGAATGCTCAATTTGAGGGTGAGTAACAACATATTTTTTTTAATGTTGTGTGGATATATTTATTGTATTTGGCAAGGTGGTGGATATAGGAAGAGCTTTTTTATGGAGAATTTAGAAGAGTGGGTAACATGTTGAACAATGTGTATGCTCTATGTATGCAGAGTCCCTGATGGAAGCCAAAAGGGAAAATGTTCACATCTTGTGTCATTTTTATTAAATACTCATTTGCAAAGAGGCTTGTGGTGTGGCATTGGAAAGATATTATAGGACTATGGGATCATATTAATGCTGTGTTGTGCCTATTCGGGGCAGCTATTGGTTTGGATTTATCAATTATTGGTAATAATTTATATCACCTTTCAACTCACCATACAATTTCTCCGCTCAAATATTTAAAGTTGCCATTGAACACTACTCCAAATGCCTCAAAGGCCTACAGAACCGTGGTGAATCCCAATCTGACCTAGCCTTGAAAGCTCATGCCAACCGCGCCGCTTGTTACAAACAAATCTCCAACTTTGACGGTGTTATTGAGGATTGCACTGCCGTCCTTGAGGTGGACCCTGAAAATGTTAAGGCACTTGTCCGTCGTGCACAGGCATTCGAGGGTGTGGAGCGTTACCGATTTGCATTGCAGGATGTCAAGACTGTCTTGGCTATGCCATACGCAAAGGTTGGAAAAAGTAACATGGATATGTGTAACATGATGCAGCATAGGTTGAATAGGACTGTACAGCAGCTCAAGAGTGGGAAGCATTAGACAGAATCAACATTGATTGGGGAGGGGATATTGTTAGAGGGGTAACGTTGGCGGTGATTATTTGTCATATTCTGACAATAGACAGTTATGTAACAACCTGGAGTTGGTTGTTAATGGTGGAGGATACGCAGCTACTGATGGTTGTTAGTGGCGATAGCTTTACTTTACCTCATGCTGCTGCAAGTTGGTACATATAAAAATTGCTTTACATAGTAAACAACGATGAATAGATATATGTGTTTTTCCACGTTCAACTACTTTGTTATCTACTCAATCCAACCCCCACTCTCTGTTGACGCTATCCAGCCTTCTTTACAAGCTGGACTACGTCTTCATCCATTAGCATATGATCCTTTCCACATCGTTGTGGTTGATGCTTTGCCGACTTCCCCCACACCCAGGCGTGGCTAAATTGTTCAATGATACTCTTATGCAACCTGTTACAAAACTGCTCAACAGTAGGATTTCCCTCCGAGTGCAATATGACAGGCTCGTCATAATCGGGAATCTGTCCTTTTGGCTTGGTGTATATACGCAACATATTACATCGATGCCAAATCTCTTCCATCAACTCCTCCAAATTCCATTGATGCTGACTACTAATAGGGACATAATTTGGCATTTGATCTAGAATATCTAACTCTTCAATTGTCAAGGAATCAATCTTGTTGAACACATATAATACTGGGATGTAGGATCGATTCCCTTCCACAACATCAATGAATTGATCCACTGTTACATCCTCTCGTAGAATAATTTGAGCACACGCAAGTTTAAACTCCTTACATACTAATCGACAAACATCTGCATTCATGCCTTTTGTTTGTGGACACATCTCTTGGTAGTCTATACCACCATTATCCTTCTTAGTGATCTTAATATTTGGCGGAGTTTGATTAATACGAATACCAAAGCCAAATAACTCAGCTTCAATAATCTTTTTATGGGTGAGAGGTTTACCAGAATCAAGTACAATTAGGATTAAGTTGCATGTTCGTGCTGTAGAAATGACTTGTCTACCACGACCTTTACCATCGGCTGCACCCTCAATAATACCAGGAAGATCAAGTACTTGTATACGTGCGCCCTTATCTACAATATATTATGTGATTTGTCAGTATATTATTATTGCAACAAACATATATTACAATGCATAACAAAGCATGTACTTACATTTCATTGTACCAGGGATACATGTCAGCGTCGTGAACTCATACGCGGCTGCCTCCGAACGTGTCCCCGTCAAGGTTGTAAGCAAAGTACTCTTCCCAACTGATGGAAAACCAACCAAACCAATTCTAGTATCACCTGATTTGGTAACATCAAATCCTCTTCCTGCATCCTTGCTGCCAGCACTCTTTCCACCAGGACCATTGACTAATTCGGATCGTAACTTTGCAAGTTTGGCTTTAAGTGTACCCAAGTGATAGTTGGTTCTTTGGGAGTAAGATAGGGATGTTGTACGATAAGTGTTTACAATAGTCACTTTAATTTCAACCTCAAATTTTATTATACTCACGCCTTATTCTTTTGTGTCCTGGCCATCTCGGCCTCTATTTTATCGATTTGATCTTGTATTGCAGACATGGTTTGGTTGCCGAGTAATATACAATATACCTAGGACAAATTCAAGGTTGTGTTGTTATTGTGCTTGGTGTTAATTTTTTTTATGAGAGTTGAAAGGATACTAAGGATACCCTCTCATGCATCCGCATAACATAGACACAAACACAAGTATGTTGGGATAAGGGTAGGATAACAATAGTTGATTTAAAGTATTAAGACAACATTGTTTCTTTAATGTATTGTAATAGCAATCATAAAGAAACATGATACTATATATCAACTACTCCAGCGGTATCCTCCTCCAGTCTCCAGCCCTTCCTTCCTCTCTTTCACTTCCTCTACATTATGCAGCAGTAGCAAGACTTGTTTTGCCTTTATATGAGTGGTTCAAACCTGATAGTGTTGTCTTTGTTGTCTGCCTATTCAATTCCGTCTGCTTTTTCTCTACCTCCGCAGCTCTGTTTTTTTTGACACATATCGTAATGAGATAGAAGATATGAGTAAGATAATACTATAGAACTTTGATTGCATCAGATTATCACTCACTTTGTAATAGCTAACCGTTTTGCTTGGGCTCTTCTCTTTCCTTCTTTGAATGAAACATATGGACCATCTGGATATGGCTTTGGCTTCGTTATTGTCGTTGCTTTATCATCGATATCGACGGTATCATCATGAGCAATTAGAAGCCGACGGATATCATAAGACTTTGGTTGGTCATAACTATGATTGTCAATGTCCATCTTAACAAGCTATAAACCGGTTGATAAGTGAGTAGATGCTAGAAGATGCTTTTTGCAATACGATCAGAGTCGACGCGACGAAGATATGATGATTACGTTAGATATTTGATTTTATAATGGTGTGTACAACCCTAACATACAATTCATTCAGTCATATTGCTAGTAGCACTCTACTGCTTAAAAAGAGCAAGCCCGACGGCATTGTTCGTGATTATTGGCGCATACTCGTCGTTCTTCATTAGTATTGGCAGTTGACAGGTAGGAGTCATTCTGTACCGCAAAAAGTTCTACTGGCATTGGATTTGTAGAGGAAATGGCAATGAAGAAGATTGTTGCTTCATTCTGACTTAGGATCAATTCGGATATTACTGATGATGGCAATTATCGCTTAGCATACATTCGTCTAGTGGCCGACGATGGCTGTTATTACTTATTGTAGGAAGTACAATCCTTAAATATCTCTTCTCTTTCTTTTACTCGGCAGTACCTCTTCGATTTCCATTGCCGAGGATATAACAATAGAAGTAGTAAGATTTATAGCAATGGAAGATTATAAGATGTATGACAACAAAGATAATATGATACGATCATAATATCATGTTCAAGTATCTTTTGAGCTCTAGAAAGAAGCAATGGCGGCGAGATACTAATCGAAACCCATCTTCGTCATCAAAATCATCCCAACAGAGTCCGATGTCGATAACTATCGATGGTTTGAAATCTACAAGTATCACTACTAGTAATAGCACAGACAGTAACAGCAGTAGAGATTATGAAGAGGAGTTGCATACTAAAACAGATAAAGAGAAGGATATATTAATACAACAACTACAAGAAGCAATGGAACGAGAACAGAAGATACAAGATGAACGAGTAATCATGTTACAAATTCAAATAGATCGTTTGATTGCAATGAGAAGCAAGTCATGCGGTAGCTCTACATTACAAACTCCCCGTGATATTGGTATCACTGCATTGAACGAGGAAGATGACAAACACCAACATGCACTCATTGAGATATCAGCATTGAATGAACTACTATCACGTATATTGGGTGAACGAGATGTACTCTCAGTCAAAGTTAGGAATCTCGAGAGACTAATCAAGGAAATGTCAACACGAAAGAAGATCGATCATGGTGATATCATATATCAATTAACATGTAAGAAGTGTAAAGGCGGCAGTATCCACACCATTGGTAAGACTAGTCAAGATCTCAAGAGTACAGTTAAGAAGCATTACAAGGAGGTGTATATGATGATAGAGAGGTATAAGGAAGACGAGGAGGGGGGAGAGGATGAGGATACAAATGAATATAACAACAGTAGTGCCTTCATGCAAAGCTCGTTCGCAACTCATGTTGTTAAGCACATTATCAACCAGAGTCAAGGAGCCAAGCAGACCGAGAAGAAAGTATTTGAATGGTGTCAACGGAATATCAGAGTTGAATCATTCTCTATCGATCTTTGTTGATAGAGCTTTGAAAATACTCTAAGTTTTGTGTATCTAATCATAGTCATCTACAAATACAAGCATCTCCTATACAACCATCTATCTTCCTCAACTGTCTCTACTCCCTTCTACAATCAATCTAAGATTACACTCGTCTGAGAATATCTTTAATACTTCCGACTAGTTTCCCAGTCTCTGAATGTCTTGAGGCTTGATTTATGTTTGCTGCCATCGACTTTATGCTCATCTTCCTTAACATTGTTGTGGCTCTTTTTGAATTACTACTTCTACTTGCAATCTTTCCTCAGCTTCGGCCTTCATTGATCCGGCTTTTAGCTTTAGTCTTTGTTTCTCAATCCTCTCCAATTCAAGTTTCTCCTTTCTAGCATATGCTCGTGCCTTTGCTTTTGATACTCTTTTTAGGCCTTTCTCTTCCTTGAAACTATCTTTCTCAGATGTCCTGTTTAGTTGATTGAATGTGAATACAAGATATGTCTACAATCTCATCAAGTATATGAAGTAGTCACTTACTCTTTTGCCATAGCCATCCTTTTAGCCAGAGCTCTCGCTCTTCCTTCCGCAAACGAAACATACTCCGTTACCTTCTTATTATCACCAAGAGATCTTTCTTTGTGCATACTAGCTCCATTTTTGTCACTCATGAGCTGTCGTAGACTTATACGTGATGCTTTGATATCATCATCAATGCATTGGATATGGTGAAGGAGTTCATACTTGGAATAGGCAGTACGATGTCCTGTGTCACTGTTCGATAGATCGTCCTCATCTGATGAAGTAGAATCATAAAAGGAAGAGGTAGACGCTGTTGCATCAGAAGTTGACTTTATGTCTAAATTCGAGGAAGTCACTATCCATACAACTGGCGTCATTTCCTCTCCTACTGCTTGTAAGTAAGTTGCTAGCTCTATCTGATACGAGTTGTTGTTCATATCTGCTCTTTAACATACTAGTCTTGTTGACCGCACCACTACTGAATAAACGTTGCATCTCAATTTTGGCTTTGACTGCAGAAGCTGAAGCCGAAAGGTCAGTTGAGACGAACGTCATGTGTTTGTGTTTGGACTTTTGATGATGTGATGATAGATTATGGCTCGATGAAAACAACCACAACTACTCAAATATCAACCACAACTATCAATTGTAATGTCTAGGCACTATCTTCACGTCATTATAACTGCTAGATGGAAGAGTTTGAGGCATTTTGGCATGCCTAGTATTGAGCGAAGAAATAATGATTGTCTGATCAGATAACTGCCTGACAACTGCCCACAAAATTGCCTCTTTTACCCCAATCAACACCCCAACTTGACGCACTAATTAGCGATATATGTTCTATTTCACTGCCTCTTATCTAAAGTTCATATAGTGTGCTCATTTCTCTTTATTGATGGTTTAGTTTTACTAACATATCAACCCACTTATCAATACGATGACTAATTCACGAATGAGGTTAGGAATGATGAGGAATTGGAAAAAGTGCTTTCGTGGCGAATTGAATTCTGTATCTGCAAAAGTAAACCCCAAAAGAAAGACGAGAGGAGATAACAATGGCACCAGCACTCAATGTATCAGTGATCAAATTATCTCTCGAACATGGATCACTACTGATGATGATCATTCTTATCCCATCTCGACCAACGCAAAGATAGTGTAGCTTAGACATACTCAATTGAACAACTATAATACCACACATGATCGATCCTCGGTATCTAAATATACACACGTGAACATACATTTGCAGATTGTATCGATCACAACTCTACATAAATTAACAGTACCATCCAGCATACCACCAACCAAGATACTGTACTAATATCACCACTAGTATACATAATCTCTAACACTTTATATCAAATATAGGATCGTCAATATCACAGCATTCAGGATTACTTCCTCGGATTTCATGAGATAAGAGTTTTGGACTCTCCGGATAGAAACGATGTTGTGGACTATAGTGTCGAAAGCTTGCTGTAGTGCTCATGTACAGATCACAATACCTTCTAATGTTCTGGAAGATGCGCGTTTCGCGGTTTATGAAGTTGGAGAGAGAAGATTGTAACACATGTGAGTGCATGTGGTTTATAAAAACAATCAAATAAAGGCAAGCTAAGCTCAAATGAAGATCCCAAATCGTCAAGACTTCATATTGAGCACAAGCATTCACGTGACAAAACAATACAAACGCGGACTTTCCTGTGCAAACAAAGATGGAGTGTACCTCGCTCGAAATACGCTACCAAATGGATTGCCTAGCAATCTAGTTTGTTCATCTCTCCAGCGAGATACCATCCGTTCTATATCGTCCATTACCTTAATATCTTCTTTGGATCGCAAGCCAGTACCCAAGCATCTTTGATACAATCGCAACGAGTTCAATAGCAAATCAATTGTCTGATCCGCCATCAAGAACTGTTGCTTCCTTTGCAACTCTATTTCCCACTATGAAGATATGTAAGAGCAATTGAGATAAGTTCAGCAAGAATGAGAGTACAACAAAAGTTGTGACTTAGAATCAACTCACCCCAACTTCAGGAATAACTCCAACAGTAGTCCAGCCATATTCTCTTTTTGCATCTACTAGGTCGGCAAATAATGAATCCCCAACATACATGACATTTGGTGATGTCAAATACATTCCATCATATGGTTCGTAATCCTCGTCATCATCATCTTTGGACGACTGTGGTGAAGGATAGTATCGCCAGTTAATACATTGTACAAGCTCTTTCAGGCATCCTGCGGTATATACTTTGCCCTTTTCGAGCTTTGTGACTTCTGTAAACTTCAACCTCCCAGTTTGGGTATTCATCTCCCTAAATGGACGATTGTCTTCGGTATAGAATGCGGGCTTTCCTGGGAAGATAAGCGTTTCATGGTTCATGAAGTTGAGAGATAATTATAACATATGTTAGTACAAGTGGGTTACAAAGGCAATCAAATACAAGCAAGTTAAGATCAAATGGAATAGTCAAATTGTCGAGCTTTCGGAGTGAACACACTCATGTACTTGATAAAATAAAATAAACAGGACTTTCCAGCTGATGCAATCACAACATCCCATTGATCTCTCCATCCTTCGCCGATCACATAGTTCATTCCAGCGTCACAATACCAAAAAGGTGAGTTGCTGCATAATAGCGCATTATTGGTGAGATAAAATTGTCACAACAAGTATGCAATGGCAAAGGGCCAATCCACAATACTCACCTCACAAAGATAAGTCGCTTTCCACTCTTCTTGAATGAGTTAAGTACTTCTTTCAAGTGAGGCTTTTCTTCAAAGTATTTAGCTGGATTTTCAGCAACCACTTTATGGAAATTGCCACTGATATGAGTCTTTGTTATGGAACCAAGTACATCGTTCACGGCGCTACGAGGACAGAATGGTATATCCCTGTCAAGAAAGAATTGAACTGTGTCAGCCATAAGACAGCACTCTGCCATACTAAACAGATCATTAAGTGGCTTTAGTCTAGCTCTGCGTTTGGAGGGTGAAAGTGATCTCTTCCCGCTATATTCTTTAATGAGACGCTTTCTTAATACACGGTGACGGCCTTCCCAAGCTACACCAACACGATGTGCGTAGTCTAAATGACAAATCCAACCATTTTGACGATCCACGGCAAGTCCTCTGATACTAAAACTCGGATCAAACTTTAAACCGGAAGTTAGCATCTCTTTTGGATACTCTAAATCATTAACTAATCTATTCAATGCCATATCATATATCAACTCAAGTAAAGCTTGTGTGTAAGTTACAAGAGTATAATCATAATCGAATCCAACTGTATCCACTTTGCCCAAGTCAACATAGGAATTGGCATATACTGATTCTTGTTCAACATCTTTGGTATATCTTCTTTATTAGTAATATCATCTTCAATCTTTGCTGTAGTTGACCTATCAAGAAGTATTGTTTCCTGCATTGATTGTAGTGCCTCTTCCGTCTGTTTCAATATATCATTAGCATCATTATTATTGGGATGACGGGGTAGTGTTGTCATGAGTGAGTACTCATTAACAACTGCAGTGCATGATAATATTGTTACATCAGTTCTTATTAATCTATAATTTAATTGGTTATTTGAGGTTGGTAATGTAAATGTATCAGTTGATACGATGAGTGCAAGAAGTGTTATTATTATCAATTTCTTCATATTATTGAGGTTATTAGACAATTTCTTCATATTATTGAGGTTATTAGACAATGTTATTAGACAATTTCTTCATATTGAGGTTATAACTAGAGAAGAATGAAGGTAGAGATTTTTGGAATTGAAATATGGTGGCGACTTTTCTAAATTCTTCATATCAAAGCAGCATTGCCTTGTTGAGTATTAATAGACGAATCAACTGATCAGCTGCTCAATCGATATAGAGGTATCGCAAAGCAAGTAAGGATGACATCATTGTCTCTCGTCCATTTTGCCGAGGCCGGATACCACCAAATAAAGGTATCTTTTTACTCTTACCACTTGATTTAGAAAGTTATGTCATTGCTAATCTACTCTACTACCTCTCCCTCCTCTATTCTCTCTGGCAAGCAACATGGCATGGATCAATAGTATCGGTGGCGTGGTGGTGGCATTGATATTTGCAAATTCATCAATTAACTGCGTGGCATTCTCCGGCTATCAAAAAAGTAGAGTTGCAAAAGTATCTTATAATCCCCACCTTCAACATCAAGTAACTTCCACTGCAACACAATTACAGTCATCTCTATCAGATAATAATAATAACGATATACTTGATAAAATAACATCTGAATTAAAGGAAATATCAGAATGTACATCTTTGGCATATAGCTACATATCTAAGCCGAATCAAGATGTATCAGTGGAAGATGTAGTATTGGCAAGTGATGCAGTAGACAATGAAGCAAAGAAGAAGAGTAGTGATGAAATAACAACACAACTATACACAAATCAATATCTCATTACGTCAAAGAACACATGAATTTGGCAGATATCAGTTACTTGTGAAGTTACTTAGCTCCGATTATGATGCATACATCAAAACTGCTGAATTCTTGAGCCCGTCAAGAATAGATAGAGGTGATTTACCAAATGTTCAAGACGTTGCCTATGTTGAAACATCAGCAAGTACAGGCGATGAAACAATAACTTCAACGGCAATAACGGGAGATGACGGGGAACAACTTGTAGCTGATTGTGAATTACAAGATCTATCCTACAATGACTCCCCTTTAGATAAACTTTTATTGTCAATATTCCGTAAACTCGTCACCGAGAATACAGGAGGAGTAACAAGTGATATACCTGGCATTAAAGGCTTATTAGCACAAGGACGTCAATACATGACACAAGAATTACCCGATGGTGTATCATATTCAGATCATACCACAGCACAGCATACCATGGTGAAGAATACCCTAGCTGGTTTAATGACTCCAGTATTAC
>Ga0075439_16034_pt1 | contig 15662 bp, 10 predicted proteins | sample MintriSingleCell_FD_74264 | JGI IMG/M metagenome (GOLD analysis project Ga0075439, IMG submission 74264) | Marine eukaryotic communities from Monterey Bay, USA to study complex ecological interactions - Minidiscus trioculatus JGI Plate_4_G5... | ecosystem: Environmental > Aquatic > Marine >... | reverse complement strand
CACCAAAAATTGCAATACAATGGCCCCCAATATTTGCTGGCCTAAAATTGTGAGAACAAAGTTGGACAAGGCCTATCTAAACCAAAAGGCCGCTGAATCGATTGATGATATCCATTTGCAATAAAAATGTACATAGGAACTAGTATTAATGAAATAAGTTAACTGTTATGGGACCACCAATATGTGAAATTGCAACTTAATTATTGCAATGATCAGCCTACACATATTTACTCAAAATATATATTTAAGCCATATTGCACTGTATAGATCATCGTCTACTATAGTTACATTGATTTGCAATGGTAAACATTTTACACTTTGAAAGGTATTTTGTGAAAAACAAGTGGCTAGGTCTAGCCGGCAGTTTTCGTGATCTATGTTCAAGCTGTCATTTCTACTTCTAGGTATCTCTATTTATCTTTATACCTATGCAAAGAAGCAAAAGTAGACGATTCTCCTGCTAAGTATCTCCAAATAAAGCACTGAGATCTTCCATACACTTTCGTTCCTTTGCCACATGTTTGCACACCTTCTTATGTCTCGCCTTCCAATCGTATTCTTGGCATTCACGTGAACAATATACTGCCATCTTACATGCCGAACAGCGAGAGAATTGTGGCCTATCATGTTTCTCAGTACGGTAACATTTTCCCAGCCAATTGCTGCATCGATCATATCCAATCTTCCCCCCAGCTGGTGCAGTTGAGAATTTATACCAATCTGGAATGGGTGAAGGTATACCACTCTCCATCTCTTTCTGCAATATGTCAACTAAATCAGCCAAACACTTAGCACCATCACACGAGATTAGCTGTCGTAACATTTGATCACGCAGAGATTGGAATAACATACGTAGTTGAACACCTCCCAATGGCAATTTTGCATTATGTGCTCTTAGTTCAGCTAATAATTGAGGAGTTGCACCAAGTGCCGGTGGTCGATTCTCAAACTGTTCTTCGTATTTAGCAATTGGCGATGGTCGTAGAGGCATACCATTACTATCAACGCAGCCACCAAAATGATGTAATGTGTTTATTATCTTTTGTCGTTGTATTCGAATTGGAGGTGAAGTATCATTGTTATCTACTTCTTTGCCATCAATCTTGCCATCAAGTATCCAACATCGAAGTATTGATGAGTGTGTTTGTATTTCTTTTGGTGTATCTACATGATCTTCCTCTTCCAGCTCTTCTCTTGACATGAGATGCCGATGCTTATTATACATAAAATCTGGACTGATCATGATGGTAGTATTTGTTATGTAATATGATGTATAACTGTATAATGATAAGAGTTTTGAAGAAGAATGAACCCCGCCTACTCTTCCGTATCGTCATATCCAATACGAGTATAATGACTTCAATTACCTCTTTTATTGTTTTACTCCTCCGCTGATCTTGAAATCTATTTCCATGGTTATAGATGTGTCAATGTACGTGAGAATAGATATGCAAGCAGCAGAGAGTGATAGCAACACTTAACATATTCATATAACATAGACATAGAACACCCTCGGTTGATTGTTGAATGTTGCAATGTCTTTTGCTTGATGATAATACATCAACAAACTATTATCGTATGTCATTATCGTCGTCGTCATCACAATATCGTCATCGTACTTGTCTTTGCAATGCAATGCAATTCATCATCGTATCTCATCATCGTATCTCATCATATCATCATTAGCAATTGATTTAGCAATTGATGTATCATATATACGACGATATCTAAGTTGTTCTTATTACGATATCTAAACACCATCGGTTGATTGTAGAAAAATATATCAACTGCCGTCCAAAGAAAAACATTGCAAAACATATCTCGCCGCCGTCATCAACGTCGTCACATCATATTGTTGGTTATAAGAGAGCAATATACTTTCATATTTCTTCACGGTAAATCATTGATTGGCGATAATAGAGTAACTTGCCGATATGGATCGTATCAAAGTTAGTTGATGGAGGTTGATGGCCTAAAAAAAGTTCGACAGATGATGATACTAACTGACGCTGTTAGTTCAGACCAGCGCTAGGCAAGCTAAGGGGATACAGTGGACCAAACTCTCGAATTGAGCCTTCAACTGGCCATCTTCTAGGTCGTCGTAGATTAAAGGACTCTCCATTTACTTTGATTGTTGATTTTGTTGTCGAATTGCTATATATATCTACTTGTGGTTTTGTTTTGACCATGACCAAGACCAACCACCAATTTCGAATAGATAGACAGACAGATAATATTCTAAAGGGGTCCTATCTATTCTACCAAATGGAGTTTTCTCCTCCGTATAATATTTCTATATTATACATGAAAACTGACGGTAGTTGCATTAGCCTCGTTCCTATCACCACATGATATGTTGAGTTTATCATTAACATGCAAACGATTTGGTGACAAAAACTCAGGGACAAGTAGAGGAGAAGCGAGTCAACCATCAGAGACACATGACACATGCAATAATATATCATTAATGGAAGTTGCAGCACGTACGGTATTACATTCGAAATGGACAGGTGAAGAAAAGAAGGCACTGCCAAGACGCGGAAATGAATCGTGGATTGGTATTTATCAAGAGTTTCTAAAGTTGTTTCATTATCCATTACAATTTGATAAAGTAGTCGGGAAAATGATAGAGCACGTGGAGGGCAGAAATAAAAAAGCTGTAATTGCACAAGCAGATTCAGATATGGACAACGACGTGTCTTCTCCGATACACGGTACTGCTATATGTACCAATATAATGAGAGCTGGCAAACACAATGTATCATTTCAGATCAATGACGATGATCCCTCAACTAATTATGGAATTAGATGCGGTATTATGAGGCCAGTGAAGAATGGTATTACAAGTTTGGAGTGTTGCAGTCCTCTCCATTACGACCTCTCCAGGTTTTCTTTGAAAGATTATGAGATGTTATACGGTGATGATAATGTTGATTGCTGTATGCTAGATACTATCTTTGGTCATTTCCTGTTTCGCAAGAGATGGAAAAAGTGGGAGAGATCTGAATTGATGGCTATGGATGATGGGCAGCGTGAGCAGGCTGTGAGGGAAAATAAGAGCCAGTCATCCTGGTGGGAAGGACAGGAATCAACTCAAGCAAACTCCTTCAAAATGAGACTCGCACTAGACCTTGATAAGGGCGCGTTAGATGTATATAAGAATGGTAGACGTCTTGGAAGATTGAGGAGTGGGTTAGTTGGAGAATATTGTTGGGTGGTTATGATCTCACCAGATGAATACGCTTCCGTTGACGTTACCATCTCAAGATGAGTAATGGAGTATTGCATATTAAGCCATAGATCAGTCTTTGATTTAAAGTAGTACTTTGTTCACTAACTTATACCCGATCGAATGGAAAAACAAAAATTGAACTCTCCGACCCTGTAAACTCTCCACCCTCGGCAAATACTCCGCCATTCGGAGTAGTTATATTGTAACTACCCTGTCCATATGAACAACAGATACCATCGGCATTAATAATTGTAAAGTTATACTCTCCCTCTGGTAGGCACAGGGTTTCATTGAACGACGTATCACCACTTGATCCTGAATGTGAATCCACCAACTCATCTTCTTCACCGTCGTAAACTATCCTGTGTAACTCCCATGATGTTTCAGCTGGATACCCGTCATACTCAATGGCTATTTCAACCTGATAGCATTCGTCCTGATCATCTGGGGGTACCACTTCTTCTTCAGCTGGCGGTGGTGAATCAGTAACATACCCGAGAGAGAATTTTGTCATCTCAACTTGCTTAAATTCCCCTCCTTCTACTATCAATGTACCATCTGCGTCTGTTATATTATAACTACCATTGCCATATGAACAACAGATACCATCAGCATCAAACATTGTATATGCATACATTCCCTCTTGTAGACACATTGTTTCATTATAAAACGTATCCCCATCTTTTGCTGAATGTGATTTTATGATCTCTTTACTACCATCAATATCAACCTTGTACAATTGAAATGAAGTTTCAGCCGGATATCCATCATACTTAATGGCTATATTAATATCATAGCATGGTGCTGGTGTGGGTGCTTGACTGTCAGATAGTAACTCAGTCGCTAAAGAAGGCGGAGAAGGTGCAACAGATTCCGATACCGGAACAAAGACACTAAATGTTGATGATGAAGGGGCTATACTACTACTCGAGGTTGTTGTAACTACACCTTCTTCTGTAAGAGCAGTATTTGATGATGATATATTCTCATTTGATTCATTGTTATTTGATGACGATGAAAGGGAAACACCCAAAGCTATTGCCATAGCCGCAAGAAGTACAAATACCAACCCGACTAAACCCACTGTTCTCTTTTGTTTATACCATGGTTTAGTAGGTGTTGCAATAACAACATCATCCTTATCAACCAAGTAGGCTTCTACTTCTGGTAATCCTTGATTCGTTGGTGATGTAGGACGTACATTGGCATCTTGTAGTATACCATTATTAGATTTATTATCCAATGGTTGTGATTCTAAATCGGTATCCTTCTGTTCATTTGTTGGAGTTGATTGATTCATCATCATTAACTTTTCTTCCTCGACCATTGCTGCAAATATCTCTTTTCGGACAGTATCATTAGGTTCTTCAGTAGTTGGGAGTTCACTCGTATCATTCTTCTGTTCTGAGACATTTTGTGTTGTATCTGCTACAGAGGGTAGACGCTGGATATTATCATAGTCTGTATCAAACGATGTACTTCTACTCATATCTTGTACAATACTATTTCCAACAATAGCAGTACTACCAGCTTTGCAATTGGCAGTATCATCAACTGTATTAGTATTATCCTTAGTCCTCTCTTGTAAATCCTTTTCTAACAATTCTGATAAATCCACCTTTTCCAACTTGGTATCACCATTCTCTTCAGCTTTGCGTAGTTCATTCTCGGCTTCTAATATTTTAGTAATTGGATCTTCATATATGATTGGTGGTAATGTTGATGGTGAGAATGATTTAGGTGAGGATCTGTGCTTACTTGGAGGTGGCGGATCAGCTACTAAAGTTGTAATTGGAGAGGGGGATTTTTTATGTGGAGATATTGTATCTTTGGTATCCTTTGTCATATTTAATAGAGCGTACAGATATGATGATATACAGCAAGCAATATATTCGACGTCTATGCCAGAGGTTGGTACAATTAAATGCCGCTCTACATAAGAGTTCTAACATCGATATCGTGCCAATTTTTACTCTCAAATTTTCAATGCTGGAATCAGGGGGCGATTGAACGGTCTAATGTGAGATATGTCAGACTTGTTGGCTTGTGGCCGGCCACTCAACGCGACTGCCGCAATAACCGATAATCTATACTGATAATATACCCAATATATCAGTTGTTAACGCTGGTTTGAATAGTAGTGGGGTGATAAACTTTGTACTTTTATCAAACATCTATCTCCAAAGTTTGCAAAAAAATATTGTCTTCGTTGGCCATAGCTCGTACATATTGTTAGCCACATATTAGTAACATACTCATCATATTCAACGGGATTATTACCATTATCAAACACTATATAATAGTGAAGTGTATACCGTTTTACTTTCGAGGATCAGTATCGGCTATTCATTTCACACAAAAACAAACAAATAATTTACTGCAATGGAGACATTTACAGATGATACTGTAGTTGCACTGGCATCATTCCTGTCACCACATGACATGTTAAGTTTAGCATTAACATGTAAGAAATTTGGAGATAAGCACGGTACGGATAAGAAACGATCGGCGGCGAGGGACGAGAACACAAGAGAAGTTAGACAAAGAACAGAATCAGTATCATTAATGGGAGTTGCAGCACGTACGGTATTACAAACTAAATGGACAGATGATGAAAAGAAGGCACTGCCACGACACGAGGATGTATCATGGATTGGTATATATCAAGAGTTTTTATCAGTGTTCCGACTACCATTGCAATTTGATAAGTTGGTCGGTGATAATATGGATTATGTTGACAGTTCAAACAAAACAACAATTTACTCGAAATCAGAGGGGCAGGTGAATGTTTGTTCTGCAATTTGCAACAATATCATGAGAGCTGGGAAGCACAGTGTTTCGTTCAATATCGATAATCCAACGGGATTTGGCGGACTTTTATGTGGTATTATGAGACCTACTACAAAGGATATTACAAGCTTGACTAAGTGTTGTCCTTACGCAGAAGACCTGTCTATGTTTTCTGTGAAAGAATATGAAACGTTATACAGCGATAATAATGCTGATTGCTGTTTACTGAGTACATTTGGTGGGATTGGGATAGTCCGTAGAAGATGGAAAAAGTGGGAGAGATCTGAATTGATGGCTATGAATGAGGAGCAGCTTTTGCAGGCTAGGTTGCAAAATAAGAACCAGTCATTTGTTTGGGAAGGGATGGAAGTAATTCGTGACGAGACCTCATTCAAAATAGAGTTCGTACTGAACCTTGATGAGGGTACATTGGATGTGTATAAGAATGGTAGACGACTTGGAACTATGAGGAGTGGATTGGTTGGAGAATACTGTTGGGTTGTCTCGCTACGTCCAGATGGTTCAGAATATTATCGGCTTCTATTGGCAGGTAATATGTAGTGCAAATAAAGCAGGTGAAGTATCGACTTCCATTTATTGGAGGTAATTCCAAATATGAATCTTTACCAAAATTCACTTACAAAGAAAGTCTATTCTCCAAAGGTATCTTTAATTCTGAAATTGTCATTATTGTTTGAGTTTACTGAATTGCGGAAGCAGCATAGTTTAGAATAAAGCAGTTCATATACCGAGGGCATAGGAGTGTATATCAGCTTTTGACGCTCTTTCGATTAGTGGTGGTTTTGATAGACTTTCTTCACCAAAGTTTGTGCACAAAAAATCTAAGTATACACTATTAAGTCTTTAGCGATGTGGCCAAGAGCACGTTGTGTATTGTTAGCCACGTTAGTAAACTATACTCCTCATATACAATGGAATTACTATCATCTACAATCTATAATAATTAATCAGATACATTTACTTTCGGGGATCGGCCATTAAACATAAACAAATAATTACTGCAATGGAGGCAATCTGAATCTGGGTTGCAATAGCCTCTTTCCTATCGCGCCACATGATATGTTATGTTTAGCATTAACATGTAAGAAATTTGGTGATAAGAATTATGGAGACAGGAAAAGATCGGCGGCTAGAGAAGAGAGTAGTACGAGAAATGTCAGACAAAGAACGGAATCAATAACATTAATGGGAGTTGCAGCACGTACGGTATTACAAACTAAATGGACGGACGAAGAGAGGAATGCTCTACCGAGACGTGGGGATGAGTCATGGATTGGTATTTACCAAGAGTTTCTAAAGTTATTTCGACTTCCATTGCAATTCGATAAGTTGGCTGGGGGTGGTTTTCGCCACATAATAATATCAAATTCAACACACTCTGTTGAGGAAGACAAAACAAGAGTTTGTTCAAAGGGGTACCATATTGGTGCTGCAATATGCAGCAATATCATGAGGGCTGGTAAGCACACAGTATCATTTCAGGTCAATGACGATGATCCAGCATCTAATTATGGTATTTTATGTGGCATTATGAGACCAACAACAAATGATATTACAAGGTTTGGTCATTGCTTTATTCTCAGTCATGACCTCTCTAGCTTTTCACTGAAGGATTATGGGAGGTTACACGGCGATAAAAATGTTGATTGTTGCTTATTGAACACTCGTGGGGGGTGTGGACACATCAGGAAGAGATGGAAAGAGTGGGAGGAATCTGAATTGATGGCTATGGATGAAGAGCAACGTGAGCAGGCTGTGAGACAAAATAGGTGTATCCCATTTGATTGGGAAGGGAAGGAAGAAACTCAAGAGACCTCATTCAAAATAGGGATGGTTTTGGATCTTGATGAGGGTACATTAGATGTATACAAGAATGATAGACGTCTTGGAACGATGATGAGTGGATTGATCGGAGAATACTGTTGGGTAGTCACGTTTGAATCAACCAGTGTAGAAGGATTGGTTTCTATTGGCAGGTGATAGGAGACAGGTCAATTGTAGAACCGGAGAAAGGTATGGCAGAAACTAGTGCTAGCTGTGAGTAGGAGCAGGAGATATAGTAGGTGAAGTAGTTGTAACATACGAGTATAAGTAGTTGTAACATACGAGTATAGTTATTATATCATGGAGATTTTTTTAGAGGGTTTGTATCTTTGGTATCCTTTGCCATTATTTAATAGAGTGTATTGATATGATGGTATACAATTTGCAACAACAACAAGCAGTATACGTCTATATCGAGTGATCAGATAAGTACATCGATATCGTGCCAATTTTTCAATATAGATGATGGACTCATTAGCGATCAAACGGGCAGTAACTAAAGTTTTTTTCTGCTTGTAGTTACGATAGTCTCTTCTCTTTGCCATAATCTGCCATAATCCATCTAATACGAACAATAGTACAGTCATCAATTTTTTGTAACTCTCTTCCTTCCTAGTGGTGGTATAAGGGCGGTGGACATCAACCAAATCAAATAAAATATCAAAGCTGATATCGTTTCAGTTTTTTTCAGATAGCATTGGCATTGGTTATCTAGGCAACTTTGTATATACTAGTATGTATACACAGACAGTAAATAGTAGTATTATACCCTTACAATAGTTACATAAAATTGAGCCAGCAATCATCTTTACGGTGGTGATGGGTGGCAATATATCTGTAATTTACAATTACAATAAAACATCACACAACACAATGGAAACATTTACAGACGATACCGTAGTTGCATTAGCCTCGTTCTTGTCACCATGTGATATGCTAAACTTAGCATTAACATGTAAAAGATTCGGTGATAGTAATGGTACGACCACAAACACGGATAAGAAACGATCGGCGGATAGAGGAGAGGGTACTAGAGAAGTTAGACAAAGAACAGAATCAATAGATAGAAATCATGATATGTATGCGTCGAGTTTAGCATTAACCTGTAAAAGATTTGGTGCCAAAAACTCGGGGACGAGCAGAAGAGAAGCGCGTCAACAATCATCAGGGACAACTAACACATGCAAGGAAATTATGTCATTAATGGAAGTTGCAGCACGTACGGTACTATTTGCTAAAGCAACGGAGGACGAAAGGAATGCTCTACCTAGACGAGGAGATGAATCATGGATTGGCGTATATATCACGAGTTTCTATCAGTATTCCGTACACCATTGCAATTCGATAAAGTTGTCGGGGATTGTCTTTATTATGCTGAGGGATAAAAAAAACAATAGTACAAACAATAGGCGGTCATACACCAGCAGTAGTCAAGGACATAACTGCTATTTGCAGTAATATCATGAGGGCCGGGAAGCATTCTGTCACGTTTGAGATTACTGACAATCAACCCACTTTCTTCTGTTCAGTTACATGTGGCATTATGAGACCAACGACAAAGGATATTACGAGTTTGACTAACTGTCATCCTGCCCAAGATGATCTATCTCGCTTTTCTCTAAAAGATTACGAAAAGCTACCAATAAATGTTGATTGTTCTTTATTGCATAGATGGGAAACATGGAATGAATCTATGGCAGTGGAGAATGAGAGAACGAATGAGCGGAATAAGAAGAGAAGTCGGTGTCTCCAAGTATTGTTAGGGATGGAAGAAAGCCACGAAACTTCATTCAAAATAGGACTCGTATTGGATCTTGATGAGGGCACTTTGGATGCATATAAGAATGGTCGACGTCTCGGCACTATGATGACTCATTTGACGGGAGAATACTGCTGGGTTGTGCAATTGTCAATCAGTGGTCTGGAAGTATCGGTTTCTATTGGCAGGTAATAAGGAAGCTGGGTGATTGAGGCATTTACCAAGAAGTACTCGGGGAGGAGTACATTCTTTACGACACAACAAGAGAAGTTAGACTTAGTTTAAACAATAAAACAAGAGTCAATTGTCATCTGCAATAATTAACACCTCTTCCTCATTTGGTACTTCTACCCCAAAAGCTAATGAGTCTGTGATATTATTTGAGAAATCTGTAGTGTTTGTCTCTGTAGCCATTGTAGTATTTGTGGGGGGCAGAGTTCCTTCTTCAGCTGTCGGGGATGTCACATTAGAGTTAATGATAGAGCCATCCTCGTCACCTGGCACTTCTACCTCCTTCGGAGTGCTGTTTGATACTTCAGTATTGTTTTGTTCTTGAATTGGAGGTGTACACCTAAGCCCGTCATATGCACATTCGGGTGTATTGAAATCTTCCGTACAATTGGCGTTGTCCCTATTAGTAATATCCTCCTGGCAACTATTCCCAATAACATGGCTTTGTGTAATGCTCCCACCTTCGTCAACCTTGAACTTAGCATCATCTACACATATCTCCATCTCCTCTGCCCTTCCATCAATTGATACTCCACTTTTGAGCTTGTAGATTCCCGTGAGGCTCCCAAACAACTCTGACTCGGTTTCTTCTGTTCTACCCCCAATTGTCCAAACTCCAGTAATGTTCCGCGGGATGCAAGTGTAGTAAAGGTAGACACCATCAACGAATTTGCCTGTGCCTCTGATTAATGTAGTATTACCATATGCCCTATTAGGGTATATAATTTTCATATCAGGGTCACGTATTGTCCAAGATATACGCAAGTTAGCCTTCCCTTTCACTGCCACGACCAAGGGCACGTCGGATATACTTGTATCGCCCCCCTCGGGTAGTTTCTCTTTGAACTCACCATCTAGAGATGATACCCGACCTCTACAATACTCCTTTACTGTATCATAATGATCTTCATCGATGATTTTCTGAGAGCATCGGTAATTTCCTTTTGATTGGTTGATAACAATAATTGATGTAGAAAGCCAGGCACATGTCACGAACAGTAGCATGATAAGATATCTCAGCTTGCCGTCCAGATATGCTACTCGATGTGATCCGTATCCACAAAACTTTGTCTCACTTGGCAGTTTGTATGCGTCGTAGTTGTATTTTGCAACAATCACATGGATTGCCCCGGCACGGGCGTTCATCCCTAAGAAACCTTGTAAACATAATCTATAAGCGATATTATCCAAGTTTGTAATGGCCTGAAGTGTAATGAAACTCAACAGTACATTCCTCACAGTTGTTTCTTGCATGATTGTGATAAAGGCAGCAATAATTGCAAAGAGTCCTTCTACGACACGGAGTAAGTTATGAATATGCCATTTCTGTTTCTTATTCTTTGTATTGGGGAAGGCATGATCAAACATTGGTTTCCTTGTATCATACCCACGAAGAATTTGTGATACTGCCCCAGGAATCTCACTCGAGGTACTGAGTATGAAAAGATATACATCGAATGAGATATGAATAAAATATGTGCACATCATATGAACATACACACATAGTATCGTCTTTTACTTACACGGCCATCAAGAATACACTAATATACTGAGAAACTATAACCACTGTACTTGCCTCAACAGGAAAACTAAACGGATTGGAACTACCACCTAACGTTTCTGAAGTGGTTTTATAATTGTCATAAGTCAGTAAAGAAAGTAATGTGATCTGTAAACACCAGACCACCCACGCAATGTAAAACGTTATACGTGTATCTCCCCAAGGATCCGATGCCACGATAAAACTGAATGATGTTTCAGGCAATAATAACTCTCCTTGGTATATTTGTAATGCTATACCATCTTTCAATTTGTATTGTTTCCGTTTTGATACACTATCTTTGTTGTATCGTACTCTATCATATTTGAATTCTATTAATGATTGTAAATCTCTATTTTCATGATCTGTGCATGTGCCTCTTACATAGTTCTCTTCGGGGGCTGTTACTTCGAGTGGAGTTAGTATATCCTTGTTATTGTTAGCAGAGTCATCATCGTCATCTTTAATTGCAATGACCTCGTCATTATTATCATTATTACTAGAGTTTATCCCCGCTTCACAGTCGTCAGCCGCATCGTCAGCAGGTCTTTTCTCAATTGTTGCCGTATCTATATTCTCCACCGCCATGATGATTGTATGGTACGATATGTGCCTTGGTTATGAGAGAGTATATTTGTAATATATAAAAAGTAAGATGTTCACTGCTCTGCTACAAACCTCTATTTCCAGGTATAGTAGTATATATTGATTACCCTGTATTACCATACTTATTGCACGAGGCAGGCAGCGCAACAAGTAAGTATGGGAGAGTATAACTTTACAATTATTAATGCCGATGGTATCTGTTGTTCATATGGACAGGGTAGTTACAATATAACTACTCCGAATGGCGGAGTATTTGCCGAGGGTGGAGAGTTTACAGGGTCGGAGAGTTCAATTTTTGTTTTTCCATTCGATCGGGTATAAGTTAGTGAACAAAGTACTACTTTAAATCAAAGACTGATCTATGGCTTAATATGCAATACTCCATTACTCATCTTGAGATGGTAACGTCAACGGAAGCGTATTCATCTGGTGAGATCAGAACCACCCAACAATATTCTCCAACTAACCCACTCCTCAATCTTCCAAGACGTCTACCATTCTTATATACATCTAACGCGCCCTTATCAAGGTCTAGTGCGAGTCTCATTTTGAAGGAGTTTGCTTGAGTTGATTCCTGTCCTTCCCACCAGGATGACTGGCTCTTATTTTCCCTCACAGCCTGCTCACGCTGCCCATCATCCATAGCCATCAATTCAGATCTCTCCCACTTTTTCCATCTCTTGCGAAACAGGAAATGACCAAAGATAGTATCTAGCATACAGCAATCAACATTATCATCACCGTATAACATCTCATAATCTTTCAAAGAAAACCTGGAGAGGTCGTAATGGAGAGGACTGCAACACTCCAAACTTGTAATACCATTCTTCACTGGCCTCATAATACCGCATCTAATTCCATAATTAGTTGAGGGATCATCGTCATTGATCTGAAATGATACATTGTGTTTGCCAGCTCTCATTATATTGGTACATATAGCAGTACCGTGTATCGGAGAAGACACGTCGTTGTCCATATCTGAATCTGCTTGTGCAATTACAGCTTTTTTATTTCTGCCCTCCACGTGCTCTATCATTTTCCCGACTACTTTATCAAATTGTAATGGATAATGAAACAACTTTAGAAACTCTTGATAAATACCAATCCACGATTCATTTCCGCGTCTTGGCAGTGCCTTCTTTTCTTCACCTGTCCATTTCGAATGTAATACCGTACGTGCTGCAACTTCCATTAATGATATATTATTGCATGTGTCATGTGTCTCTGATGGTTGACTCGCTTCTCCTCTACTTGTCCCTGAGTTTTTGTCACCAAATCGTTTGCATGTTAATGATAAACTCAACATATCATGTGGTGATAGGAACGAGGCTAATGCAACTACCGTCAGTTTTCATGTATAATATAGAAATATTATACGGAGGAGAAAACTCCATTTGGTAGAATAGATAGGACCCCTTTAGAATATTATCTGTCTGTCTATCTATTCGAAATTGGTGGTTGGTCTTGGTCATGGTCAAAACAAAACCACAAGTAGATATATATAGCAATTCGACAACAAAATCAACAATCAAAGTAAATGGAGAGTCCTTTAATCTACGACGACCTAGAAGATGGCCAGTTGAAGGCTCAATTCGAGAGTTTGGTCCACTGTATCCCCTTAGCTTGCCTAGCGCTGGTCTGAACTAACAGCGTCAGTTAGTATCATCATCTGTCGAACTTTTTTTAGGCCATCAACCTCCATCAACTAACTTTGATACGATCCATATCGGCAAGTTACTCTATTATCGCCAATCAATGATTTACCGTGAAGAAATATGAAAGTATATTGCTCTCTTATAACCAACAATATGATGTGACGACGTTGATGACGGCGGCGAGATATGTTTTGCAATGTTTTTCTTTGGACGGCAGTTGATATATTTTTCTACAATCAACCGATGGTGTTTAGATATCGTAATAAGAACAACTTAGATATCGTCGTATATATGATACATCAATTGCTAAATCAATTGCTAATGATGATATGATGAGATACGATGATGAGATACGATGATGAATTGCATTGCATTGCAAAGACAAGTACGATGACGATATTGTGATGACGACGACGATAATGACATACGATAATAGTTTGTTGATGTATTATCATCAAGCAAAAGACATTGCAACATTCAACAATCAACCGAGGGTGTTCTATGTCTATGTTATATGAATATGTTAAGTGTTGCTATCACTCTCTGCTGCTTGCATATCTATTCTCACGTACATTGACACATCTATAACCATGGAAATAGATTTCAAGATCAGCGGAGGAGTAAAACAATAAAAGAGGTAATTGAAGTCATTATACTCGTATTGGATATGACGATACGGAAGAGTAGGCGGGGTTCATTCTTCTTCAAAACTCTTATCATTATACAGTTATACATCATATTACATAACAAATACTACCATCATGATCAGTCCAGATTTTATGTATAATAAGCATCGGCATCTCATGTCAAGAGAAGAGCTGGAAGAGGAAGATCATGTAGATACACCAAAAGAAATACAAACACACTCATCAATACTTCGATGTTGGATACTTGATGGCAAGATTGATGGCAAAGAAGTAGATAACAATGATACTTCACCTCCAATTCGAATACAACGACAAAAGATAATAAACACATTACATCATTTTGGTGGCTGCGTTGATAGTAATGGTATGCCTCTACGACCATCGCCAATTGCTAAATACGAAGAACAGTTTGAGAATCGACCACCGGCACTTGGTGCAACTCCTCAATTATTAGCTGAACTAAGAGCACATAATGCAAAATTGCCATTGGGAGGTGTTCAACTACGTATGTTATTCCAATCTCTGCGTGATCAAATGTTACGACAGCTAATCTCGTGTGATGGTGCTAAGTGTTTGGCTGATTTAGTTGACATATTGCAGAAAGAGATGGAGAGTGGTATACCTTCACCCATTCCAGATTGGTATAAATTCTCAACTGCACCAGCTGGGGGGAAGATTGGATATGATCGATGCAGCAATTGGCTGGGAAAATGTTACCGTACTGAGAAACATGATAGGCCACAATTCTCTCGCTGTTCGGCATGTAAGATGGCAGTATATTGTTCACGTGAATGCCAAGAATACGATTGGAAGGCGAGACATAAGAAGGTGTGCAAACATGTGGCAAAGGAACGAAAGTGTATGGAAGATCTCAGTGCTTTATTTGGAGATACTTAGCAGGAGAATCGTCTACTTTTGCTTCTTTGCATAGGTATAAAGATAAATAGAGATACCTAGAAGTAGAAATGACAGCTTGAACATAGATCACGAAAACTGCCGGCTAGACCTAGCCACTTGTTTTTCACAAAATACCTTTCAAAGTGTAAAATGTTTACCATTGCAAATCAATGTAACTATAGTAGACGATGATCTATACAGTGCAATATGGCTTAAATATATATTTTGAGTAAATATGTGTAGGCTGATCATTGCAATAATTAAGTTGCAATTTCACATATTGGTGGTCCCATAACAGTTAACTTATTTCATTAATACTAGTTCCTATGTACATTTTTATTGCAAATGGATATCATCAATCGATTCAGCGGCCTTTTGGTTTAGATAGGCCTTGTCCAACTTTGTTCTCACAATTTTAGGCCAGCAAATATTGGGGGCCATTGTATTGCAATTTTGGTTT
>Ga0075439_14325_pt1 | contig 15665 bp, 13 predicted proteins | sample MintriSingleCell_FD_74264 | JGI IMG/M metagenome (GOLD analysis project Ga0075439, IMG submission 74264) | Marine eukaryotic communities from Monterey Bay, USA to study complex ecological interactions - Minidiscus trioculatus JGI Plate_4_G5... | ecosystem: Environmental > Aquatic > Marine >... | reverse complement strand
GCCAATGCACCATTAAGTGCGGCGGATATTGCCGAGGGGGCTGATAATGATATGATTGCGTTACAGCATTTACATGAACCGGCTATATTACATGCTGTTAGTGAACGATACTTTCGGGGTGAGATATATACATGGACTGGACCGGTATTAATTGCTGTTAATCCTTTCCAGAGATTACCACTTTATACTAGGGTGAGTTACTTTATAATTTGTTTCTTTTGTTATACTTTTTGTTAAAGTGTGTGGTTGGGAGATAGAAATGGAGATTATAATGCTGTGTTTGGATATAGAATTGTTAAAGAATTTATTTGAAGGGGTGTAGGTTTAAATAGGTGCGGTTAAAGGTTTTTATTGTTTGTTGAGAGTGTAAATATGTTTGGTGAATGTGGGAAATGTTAATGTGGGGAATATTGTTAGCTTGTATGTTGAAAGAATATAGCTGGGGATAAAAGTATGAGATATACTCATTGATATGATTTGGTGGTGGGGGATAAGAGAAAGGGATTACGTTAATTTGAAGAATGTGTATAACTTGTTGGGGGGAGATGTGTTTGGAATAATTTAGAATGATACTGTGAAGTCGCACAAATCTCTTATTCAATATGCTCACACACATTTACCTCTATTTTTCTCTTGTGCACCCTACACATGAAACAAACTCCACTAAATCTACAACTATTATGCTATACTATATTAATCCACACTCCATTTACAGGAAATTCTTGCATCCTATCGTCAAGAGGGGTTACTCCGCTCACAAAACTTGGGAGATTCAAATGCCAAACCCCTCGGTCCGCACGTTTATTCCGTTGCTGATCGATCGTACCGTCAAATGATGTCTGAACAACGTAAATCACAAAGTATCCTCATTAGTGGAGAGTCTGGTGCTGGTAAGACGGAAACTACGAAGATTGTCATGCTTTATCTTACTACGTTAGGAAGTGCTGAAACTCCCGAGGTGGAAGTTGGAGTCGAGGAGGTTGTTGACAATGGAAAGTTGAGCATTATGGAACGTGTATTACAATCAAATCCCATCCTTGAGGCATTCGGTAATGCCAAGACACTGAGAAACGATAACAGTTCCCGATTTGGTAAATTCATTGAGCTAGGTTTTAACCGTGCAGGTGTCCTCCAGGGTGCCAAGGTCCAAACTTACCTCCTTGAGAAAGTTCGTATCGGATTCCATGCTTCTGGTGAACGTAATTATCACATTTTCTACCAATTACTCCGTGGTGCCACTGAGGAACAACATCAAAAGTATTGCTTCCATGATGGATTGACTGGTGGTCTTGAATTAGCCAACTACTTCCATTTGACTGGACAGGGTGGTGCACCCCAACTACGTGAATTTACAGATGAGGAGGGTCTCAAGTATACACTAAAATCTATGCGTAGTATGGGTTGGACTGAGGAGAAGATTGACAACGTCTTGAGTATTATTGCCGGTATTCTCCACCTTGGCCAGGTTAAGTTTGATAGTACAATGAGTGACGGAGGACAAGAAATTGCCACAATCGGTGATGAGGCGAAGAAAACTGTTGCCGATGCTGCCAAATTGTTGGGTGTTGATGAAGAGAAGTTGATTACTGCCCTAACGGTGCGTATTATGGTCACGAGGGGTGATGAGATTCGTATCGATTTGGCACCCAATAAGGCCGCTGATGCACGTGATTCGTTGGCCAAAACGTTCTACGGTGCCATGTTCCTTTGGGTAGTTCGTGAAGTGAACAACTCTATCATGTGGGAGAATGATTCTGATATTCGTTCATCTGCTGGTGTACTTGATATTTTTGGATTTGAGAGTTTTGCAGTCAACTCGTTCGAGCAACTTTGTATCAACTTTACCAATGAGGCTTTACAACAGCAGTTTAACAAATTCATATTCAAGTTGGAGCAGGAGGAATATGAACGGGAGCAAATCAACTGGGACTTTATTGAATTCCCCGATAATCAGGATTGTCTAGATACCATCCAGGCTAGGCCTAAGGGTATTCTAGCCCTCTTGGACGATGAATGTAAATTGGGACAGCGAGGTAGTGATAGAAATTGGGCTATGCGTTTGAATCAGACTTACTTACCCGAGAAGAAACAGGAAGTGTCGGAGAACACTCGATACAGTGCCACATCAATGCAACAGGCAAAAGGCCTCTTCTGTGTCCGTCACTTTGCAGGAAATGTTCAATACACTGCCGAAACTAACTTTCTTGAGAAGAATCGTGATGAAATTCCTCTAACGGCTACTGCACTTTTCGAGGAGGATTCTTCTGATTTGATCAAGGACATGTATGCTGTTCAGAAAGGACAATCTCACGATGGAGCTGCAGAGAAAGGCAAGCCTGCCAAGCAAAAGACAGTATCACAACAGTTCAAGGCTCAACTCGATGATCTCATTGCCATGATTGAAAAGACAGATCCTCACTACATTAGGTGTTTGAAACCTAATGATGCGGCGAAGCCTAAATTGCTAACAAGGAAGCGTCTTACAGAGCAACTTCGCTATGGCGGTGTTTTGGAAGCTGTTCGTGTCGCTCGTATGGGATATCCCGTTCGTTTAGATCATACTGGCTTCTTTAAACGTTATCGTACACTCCTCCCTTCTGTTCCTGAAAATGTTCTCCCTTGGAGCTTGGAAGAGAGCGATGTGGAGCCACAGAAGTTGTGTGTCAAGTTCTTGGATATTGTCTTGGAGCAGGGTGCTAAGCCAGCCAACTATGCAAATGAGGATGGAACCATGACACGTGCAAATAAGATTCGTATGGCACAACGTCAACCAGAGCCCATGGTCTTTCCTAAGTCTGATGTACAGCTTGGTCTATCGAAGGTGTTTATGAGAAAGGGGCCGCATGATAAATTGGAGAGTCATCGTGTGTTTCATCAGAATGCATCTATTACTCTGCTTCAGAGTTGGATTAGAGGCTTGCAGCAAGAGCGGAGATATCTTATTACAGGAGATGCAGCTCTTACCATTGAGAGATGGTACCGTGGTTGCTTGGGACGTGCTCGTTGGTGGAGACTTCGTGAGGCTCAGGCCAGTTTACTTCTTACCAACACCTTCCGTATGCAGATCAACCGAAGAAAGTATGTCCGTGCTCGAAATGGTACTATTCGTCTCCAGGCTCAATGTCGTGGAAGATCTGTTCGAAAGGTTAATGCTGCTACAAAGATTGAATCAGCTTACCGCATGCACGTCCATAGCAGTGCCTACAGAAAACTCAAGTCGGCTACGATTGCATTACAGTGTTGTGCACGTCGTGATATCGCAAAGAAGGAGTTCGATGAACTCAAACGTGCAGCCAAAGATATGGGTAAGATCAAACAGCATAATGAAAAGCTCAAAATGGAGATGGCAAGTCTCAAGGCAATGTTACAAGCACAAGCTGCCAGTGATGCCGGGAAAGAAGAAAGTGAAAAGGCTGTTGCAGAGAAGCAGAAGGAGATTGATGCCTTGGAAGCACGTATTGCAGAACTAGAGGCTGAGTTAGAGAAGGAGAAGGAGAATGTAAAGAAGTTAGAGAACGAACTTAATGTACAAAAGGAAGGAAATACCAGGCTGTCACAAGATTTGCAGTACCAGAAGGAGCTTGTTGCACGTATACCAGATACTCCTCTTCAGAGAAAACACTCCAGAGGAAAGTCCTTAAATGCCGCCCCCTCAAGTCCAGTGCCACAGAATCACTCCCGAGCCGACTCTGCCCCAGCTGAGCAACTTGCAGATGCGGTAGTTGTTGGTCACACTATAACACCGGAGGCCCTAGCTCAGCATCGTGCTGAAGTTGCTAGATTAGAAGAACAAGTGGAGGAGGAACGACGAATGAGCCGAGCAGCAAGAATCGAGATCAAGAATCTTCGGGCGGCTATTGCAGACAAGGGCGTGGTGGATGTGACTGCTTCAACCTACGAAATCTCAGACGCTGTTAGTGAAATGTCTGGAAGTGAGATGGATGCAAGTGATATACCGCATCCAAGTGAAGTGGAACCACAAACTCGGTACGTAAATTCTTTTCATTTAGGGTGGTGGTTCATGTCAAGAGTGTTGTGTCATTCCATATCTGCTGTGTGTCTAGAGATGGCTTATGCCCATCTCAGTGATGACCTCCATAGTTTGAAGTGGACTGATAAACACCTGATTTGTCTCACCTACCCTATGCTTTGTCTGTTTATTACAATCTTCTTCTTTTAGACTTGTTTTGCTGCTAGTGTTTGCTATTATTGCAATCTTCTTTGGAAGTGTTGCCTTAATACTTCGCTGGCATCATCGTATCAATGCTGGGATGGCGTTGCTAGCGCTAGATGATGTTTCGTTCGACTCAAGTAGTATATCCTTTGCTGCTGAGGAGACCTCTAGCGTCTTTGATGACTTGTTGTCAGCTTAGGCTGGCAACAGGTCATCTGCCAAAGGTTCATATTGCTTTTGTTGAATGTTTCTTCACTCGCAATTATGCAATTCGTTTGGCGGCAGCATTTCTGTTGTTTGGTCGACTTGGAGTCGGTCAAGATACAGTGTTCGTATCGTTTATGATTCATATTATATGTATATTACATGGCAAAATCTAAGCTATTTTTGTTTACTTGGGGCAATTCCCGATAGCAGTGATCCAAAAACTCCAGAGCAGGCAAATACTATTGGCTTCAGAACTCCTGTCGTCGATGCACAAGTGGACGTGCGAGGGAAGATGGACGAGCTCCAAAGATCTGTTAGTGACTATTTCCCAATGATCAAGAGAGGTTTCAGTGACGAGAAAGAAGAGGGCGCACCTGAGGTTGTAGCAATGGGATGGAAACATGATGTTGCAAGTAGAAAGGAAAGAGAAGAAGGTCTTCGGTGAGTGTCAGCTGGTTTGTATAATATTTTGTGTCTTTCAAGCAACAACAGCTCATCGTTCACGTCATCATTTCTAAACTGACACAGTGACGAGGTTCGAGTTTTTGAGACCAAGACTAAGAAGTTCTTTGCGATGTTGGAGGAAGGTGTTGATGTCACCCTGTGGCAACGAAACACGAGTGCTGATATCGGTCAAGGAGGAGAAGAATTTGCTGTTAAGTCAAGCTCGATGACACTCAAGCTTCATCGTCATGGAGACTTACTTGTTCAGACGGTCTTGACCTTCAATTCGACTGGTGGCTACTTGAGCAAGGCTCTCGGAAGACGACGTGATAAGGCGGCCCATGAGCCATTGCCATTGAATGATATCCTCGAGGTTAAGGCAGGATGCATTGGTTATGATCATGCTGAGCTGCCAACCTCTTCATCCAAAAAAGGAAAATCATCCAAGGTCAAATCAGAGAATATGCAGAGCAGTCTCTTCTTGACTATCAAGGCAACGCCAACTCCTATGGCATCATCAAGGTCCTACTATCTCCGAGTGAAGTCTCGAGCAACACGAAATGATCTACTAGCTGGCCTCCGAGGTATACTTGCAGACTTACAAGTTCGTGAGGGAGTGAGCATATCACAAATTCAAACACCAGCTGCCGCTCAACATGCAAGACGGATGCCTGGTTCTGTTCATAAGAATGCTGGACCCAATCCATTTCTGGCAGAGGGCAAACGAGGTGATATCATGGTGCCTCTTGCGGAGGTTCATGACCTTATTAATGGGGAAAGAGAGTCTTATGATAAGCTACTACTTACCATGCTTCAGGGAAGTTCTGATCTAAAGGAGAAGGAAGACGAATTATTATCTTTACGAAATAAGGTTCATCAAACAATGGCTGAATGTGCAGAGAAGGATAAGACTCAAGCTAATGATTCAAAACTCATCATGCAATTAAGTAAGAAGTTAGAGACCTTGCTGATGGAGAATGAAGACTTGCGTGACAATAACGATCGTCTGAATCAAAGGCTGGTACAAGTGGAGTGTAAGTTGAAAGAGAATAACATCTCTTGGTGTTGATATTATTCTTGTACGTCGTGCTAGTTGTGATCTTTGTTGTGATATGATGATCAATATCTAACCATGATCTATATTGTCTGCTCTCCATAGGTGAGAAAGTGAACATAATCAACAGTAGTAAATAGGGTGTCAATGTCATTAAATGTCCTATAAAGAATAGTTGTATGTGTCAATCAATATATGTACATAATTAGTCTAGGTCTATACCGCATTCCTCTCAATCTTTTCACAGGACTTTACAAGCCAATTCATTGCAGGTGAGCCTTCTTCCAGTAGTGGAGCTACCTTCGATAAAACTTCCTCGTGGTATGCGTCGAGCCAATCGAGCTCGGCGTCTGTCATGATCTCTTGATTGATGAGATTCTTTTGGATAGGAATTTGTGTAAGCCTAGCAAACTTGAGGAACTTCTTTCCCTCTACCTTCTTTTGCTTCTTTGCTGGAGGCTCTTCTTCATCCTTAGCTTCTTCATCAGTACCTTTGACGGCAACAATCTCAAGCAAGTTTTCAATTCGAATACCATAATTGCCATCGTCATAGAAACCAGGTTCGTTACTTGTGATCATACCCTCCTTCAAACCCTCTTTGTTTGCCCAACGAGGACTAATACTATGAGGACCTTCATGTACATTGAGTGCTGCTCCGACTCCATGCCCTGTGCCATGTCCATAGTCAATGCCTACTTCCCAAAGAGCTTTACGGGCAAAGACGTCCAAGACAAAGCCCGGAGTGTTATCGGGGAAGATCATAGTGTCGACACCAATATGACCTTTCAATACTCGAGAGTTGTGATCCTTGAACTCTTCGCTTGCATCGCCAAAGTGCCAGGTTCGTGTAACATCTGTTGTGCCGTATTCATATTGTCCTCCACTATCAATTAGAATAGGGTTTGTCTTATCTAATGATTTCAATAAATCACTATCTTCGGCTGCGCGATAATGCACAATGGCTCCATTAGGACCTACTCCGGCGATTGTTGGGAAGGACACTTCTTTAAATCCTGGTTGTTTTGCTCGGTAGCCAGTCAGTACTTCGTCTACTTCTACTTCACTTACTGACCGTCCCTCGACTACAATTGTATGTTCAAGCCAAGCCATGAAATGGGCCATCGCTGCACCATCAACTATATGTGCCTGACGCATCCCTTCCATTTCAGCATCATTCTTACATGCCTTCATTGGAGTAACCGCATTCTGTGCATCGATGAGACTCTTCTTTGGTACCACACGGCTGATTGCATAATTGGAACGTGAGTTATCAAGCCAGACCTTATTCTTTGAGCTCGACTCTAAATGAGATTTGATATCATTTACAATATTCTCATACGGTTGAACAGTTACACCGGCAGACTTCAAATGCTCACTAACTTCTGGAGGTGCCACCTTCTCGTCGTCACAGTACAATGTAACTTGATCGTTTGAAATGGTAGCATATGCAATACCAACCGGGCACGTCTCTACATCATTTTGACATCGTACATTAAAGAGGTATGCAATATCATCAAGTGCAGAGAAAACAGAAAGAGTTGCCTTCTTCTCCTTCATCTCTGATCTGATTTTTGTAACCTTATCTTCAATAGACATACCTGCATACTTCATTGGATGGACACGAAATGGATTCTTTGGTAGAGCTGGCCTATCGTTCCAAATTGAATCAATAATGTTTGCTTTACCATCCAATGTATCAAGTTCGGCGATCACTAGTTTTTCATCATCTGTATCAATATCTTTTGCGGCATTTGCAAATGCCGCATTCAAATCTTTGGCAAAACTAGCCGAGTGAACAAATGCATCAATACCAACCTTGAGTGGCGTCTTATGCTCTGTGTAATGTGTTGTGGCTAACTCAGATAAGAACTTGTTAATAGTTGGTACCTTGGGTTGTCCCTGTTTCATCAATTCCCAATGATCAGAGTCTAATCGGAGTGATGCCTCATTGAAATACCTGAAAATTATATCATCAAATGTGCATATTGTTGGTATGAGATATATTGGAAATCAATAGACCATTGCAATGATATAACACAAGATAGGTATAAACACAAAATCGTTGCAATTCATAAGATACATACCTTGAATCAGTCCAAAGATAAGCCTTATCAGCAGTAACAGCCGCAGTACCAGCACTACCATGAAAATCAGTCAAGTATGCCCTTCTCATATATGCCGCGGGGACATATTCGCTTAGATGCGGATCGTCACTTGGAACAATATATACATCTACACCATTTTCTTTCATGGCAGATCTCATTGCAGTGAGTTTTTGTGATGCTGTCATTATGTTTGTTTTGTCTGTATTTATTATTGTTGTTACTTCTTTTTCCTCGGTAGGAGAGATTGTACTAAATAATGATATACTTCCGCCTCTTGGTATATTGTTAGTAATAGTAGGAAATGACCACGTGGTTTGTGTCGGAAGATGTGTCCTTGTTGCTGCTCGGTGGTAGTCTCCTATTGTTGTTGAAAATGCTCGGGCCGCTGATGTTCTAGCGACAAATAATATAGCTAGTAGAGACGACGTCTTTGAGATGAAACGATTTGTATTGGTACGAGGAAGAAGGAGGGTGGATAGCATTGTATTCGATATCAAATTATGAGAGTGTCGAGTGTTCAAAGAGATAAGGCCAGTTCTCAAGCCAAAGCCCGCGCCTTGCAATAAATGACATACCAGCCTGTAAGGTATCTTCGTTTGCAATAATTTTATTAGTGCATTGAAAATTTGCTCAAACAATATCTCAACTCAATCACACTACTACTACTACTACTACCTCTCTCTTATAACTCTATTACTATGTCTTTCAGTATTGGAACGTCATCCTCTGCCCCTAATATGGACATGGCATTAGGTATGTATAATATTCCCAGCTGGATAATCGGAGAGGCGATTGATTTTTTACCATGTATATAAGATATAAATAAGATATGCATAGACTGGCCTCTAACTCCTCAACTCCTATTACATAAAACAACAGATGATATGATTAAAAAGAACCGTGCACCACGTCGTACACCACGAAAGAATGCAGGTAAATCAAATGCAACTGCCGCACGTGCCACCGGACAAAACAAGGCAAGACGTAATGCCGCCACGGCAGCACGACGTGGATTAACTAATAATTCCAAACCCAACGCTATGGAAATTGACCGTCAGGTATCACGTCAACGTGGTAGTATGGGCGGAAAAGGTAATAATAATACAAGGGGTGGTAATAAGGGATCTAGGGGTGGTCGTCGTGCCACTGCTCCAAGTGCTGCGGCTGTTCGTGCCAAAGCACGTAACTTGGCCGGAGTTAGGGGTGGTACTAAAAAACAAGCTGCTGGAGGAAAAGGAGGGGGGTCAAGTGTAATTACGGCACCATCTCAACAGGCAATTGGTGCAGCTGCCCGAGCAATGAAGGATAAGGGATTTAAGGTACCCAAGGGTATGCAGATGCAGATATCATTTGTTGCCAAGAAACAAGAGCCTACTCCCAAGAATAAGAATACTGGACGTCAAGGAGGAAATAGGAGTAATGCTGGAAGAGCTAATACTAATAATAATAATAAGGGAAGAGGCGGTGGACGTGGCGGTGGAAGGGGAAGGGGCCGTGGAGGCCGTGGAAGGCGTTAATTAAGCAGTTTCAAAAATGTGCACAAGATGTGTCATTTTTTATTTTTTGTCAAGAGTCCAATTAATTGACAATATCTACACACACCAAATGAATCTTTACATCACATCAAATGATATCAATTATACCAAAAGATCTATTTTAAAAATCGGGGGATATCTAAATATCAAGTTCAAGTGAAATTAGGGATATTGAACATTGTCAAATACTATATCCATTTTCAACTTTTGGGGAATCTATCCAAATCTCTGTAGAGAGAATAGAAATACAAGAGTCCATTTATTAATCATCTCGTTGCCAGTTTAGTTGCACGTCGTTGAAATAAATGAGACATCTTTTAGTTATGTTAGGGGAGAACTACATTATTATAATAAAGTCGAATGTTTAAATCAACAATAATTGATTTTTGAGTGGCCATTTTATGGGGAAATGGTTCCATCTTTCTTCTTGAGTTCAAGTACTTTACAAGTCGATTCGATTGAGAGTTTCTTCTTTGGAGTTTCAAAGAGATTAATGCGGCAGCCTATGTATATAGGGAAGATTGAGATGCATGAAAATTGGCATTATCTTTTGGCAAAATGTGCAGCTCTATATTTTATTACCTCTTTATGAGTGTATTATCGGGTCATGTTATAACCTCAAGGGTATCTAGTAGGAGGCGACGAAGGACTTCCCCAGTCTTGAAGCTCCTCCTCTAGTAAAATGCACAAACACCTTTAACGAGCAAATATGCACTGCCACTGCGGAAAGTATGTTGGTTGTGGTGCATGTTTTAGAAGAAGGTGACGAAGGCCTATCCCCAGCCTGAAGCTCCTTCTCTAAACATGTTGCCTTCGGAAGCAATGTTGCTATATGAACTGTGTTTTCAACCACATAATATCTCTTCCAATAGAAGAAACTCTCGGGTGTAGACTAGATTAGAATCAATATGGAGGAATACCTCTCTTACTTTATATCTATGTATTGCTTGTTCTGTTGAGGAAGGTACATTGTGAAAACAACTGCACCTTTGATTCTGGGGAGAGTTATCGATATCGTTCCTTTTGTTAGAGCTCTCTGATAGTGTATATCTTGTGTCACTGAGTTATTACTAAGACTACGCCGTCTCCTTCCAACCAACCCCCTCGTCGTTCATATCATCATTACAATATCGTCCAAGCTTAAACTACAGTGGTATTAATCGGCTGTCCTTTGCACTTCCCCCATGTAAATATAGCACTCAAAACAATAGCAGTAATATTCAACATGTAACTCAGTACTAGCATGATAATAATGCTAACTCTTTGATCAACATTATATCCAAAACCTGATAACCAGATACTAACGGAAACGACTTGAAGAATGACCATGAGACAGATGGAGATCAGGATTGCATTGGCAAGTTGGCGTCTCTTCTTGCTCAATTTGTAATCGGCGCAGCAACATCCACAAGACAGTATGGACGAAAGAACAATGGCTGTTATCGTACAGACTAGTGATACCGGTGGAAGAACAATGTTTATCAAAATGCCAACAAGTAACACTACAAATAGAGCAATTCCCAAGCCCTTGCCATCTTCTTCTGATGAGGGAATCAAGGTTATGGGAGTAGTAGGAGAAGAAACTACTGCACTGCCCATTGTCGGTTTTGACTTGATTTTGTTGTCGGATAGCTTGAAGATAATGTGCCAATAGGTGTAGCAGTTGGAATGTCGATTAAATCATTGTCATTGGTCTCCGGTTGAGTCATAACTAAAGAAGAGGAGAGAGACGAGAGAGTTGATCAAAAGAGCTTATTGATCTCAAGAAGTCGAGATAGTTCTTTGCAATAAAAACAAGTAAAACAACGGTTGTTCGGCTTCTCCCCCCTCTGCCACTATTTAATTAGTATAGCCTGCCTGCCCTATACGTATCTCCAACCTACATACTTCATCGAGATCATCAACGAACTGCTGCACTGCCTAGGATACCGTTTCTTGCGCATTGGTATCAAAACCACAAACTCATCACTCATCGGTGATCCAACCTCGAATCGATATGGCAACAATAATACGTCACCTAGGCCGAAGGCCTGGTAATAATATCACTTCTTCATTCTCTTCATTATCATCAACATCATCAGTATCGGCATCAGCATCGTCATCAATAATAAGAGCACAACATCTTCACAAACTACCCACATCTCATGCACTTCTTAGCATACCCACACGATACCAATCTACTAAAGAAGATCTTGAATCAATTAAACGACGTAATATTGGTATATCGGCTCATATCGATTCTGGTAAAACAACTTTAACTGAACGTATCTTATTCTACACTGGACGGGTAAGAAGATCAATCATCAATTATATGTTTGTGTTTTGTCACATAATCATTGGAATATCTATTGTGATTGTTTGTGCACTTCGATATCTTGACGTATATCTCATTACCTTATTGATCTCTCCTTAACATAGATCAAATCAATACATGACGTTCGTGGTAAAGATGGAGTAGGTGCCAAAATGGATTCCATGGATTTAGAACGTGAAAAAGGCATAACAATCCAAAGTGCAGCAACATTCTGTCGATGGAAGGGTGCATTCGTTAATATTATTGATACACCCGGTCATGTCGATTTTACAATTGAAGTGGAAAGGGCATTACGTGTCTTAGATGGTGGGATATTAGTATTATGTGGTGTATCTGGTGTACAGTCTCAATCATTAACAGTCGATCGACAAATGAAACGATACAATGTACCTCGTTTGGCATTCATTAATAAGTTAGATCGTCAGGGCTCTAATCCATGGCGAGTTATTGATGACTTACGGAATCAACTCAAGTTAAATGCAGCCGCTGTACAAATCCCTATTGGATTGGAAGACAAGCATTCCGGTATTGTTGATTTAATAACAATGAAATCATATATATTTGATGGTGAGAAGGGTGAGAATATAATTGAGGGTGATATACCAAGTGAGTTACAAGACTTGGTAGATGAGAAACGTGCTGAATTACTCGAACGATTGGCAGATGTTGATGAAACTATAGCAGAATTATTCCTAATGGAGGAGACACCTACACCTGAACAATTCAAGGAGGCTATTCGAGCAACGACTGTTTCATGTCAATTCGTACCAGTCTACATGGGATCAGCCTTCAAGAACAAGGGTGTACAAAAGTTATTAGACGGTGTGTTAGATTACTTACCCGAGCCTCGTGAGAAACAAAACTTTGCATTAGATAGAGATGCTGATGAAAAGCCTGTGGAGGTGAAATGTTCAAAAGATGAACCATTATTAGCTTTGGCTTTCAAATTGGAAGAAACGCCATTTGGACAATTGACATATATGAGAATCTATCAGGGTATGTTAAAGAAAGGTAATCCAATTGTCAATGTGAATGATGGGAAGAAGATTAAGTTAGCTAGGATTGTACGGATGCATTCCGATGAGATGGAAGAGATCAATGAGGCACATGCCGGAGATGTTGTTGCCATGTTTGGTATCGATTGTCGATCGATGGATACATTTAGTGATGGTCCGATGAATTTGGCAATGAGTAGTATGTTCGTTCCCGAGCCAGTAATGAGTTTGGCTGTGAAACCTGCCGAGGCAAAGATGCAAAATAACTTTGCCAAGGCACTGACAAAGTTTACTAAAGAGGATCCTACACTACGTGTCAAGGTTGATTCAGAAACGAAGGAAACAGTGTTGTCTGGTATGGGTGAGCTTCATCTTGAGGTGTATATTGAACGTATGAAGCGAGAATACAATGTCGAATGTGTTTCTGGTCAGCCAAATGTGAATTATAAGGAAACTATTGGATCTAAAACTTCATTCGATTGGCTACACAAGAAACAGACGGGTGGATCAGGTCAGTATGCCAAGGTTGTTGGATATATTGAACCCATGACTGAGGAAGAGATTAAAGAACACGGCAAGCCTAATGAGTTCAAGAATAAGTGTATTGGAACTAACATTCCTCCCGAGTATTATCCCAGTTGTGCCAAGGGTATGGATGATGCAATGGTACAAGGTGCTTTGGTCGGGTGTGAAGTTGAAGGTGTTCGTGTTGTATTACAAGACGGTGCATCTCATGCTGTTGACTCTTCAGATATGGCTTTCCGTATCTGTATGGCTAATGCTATTCGTGATACAATGAAGAAGGCAAACTCGAGTGTCTTGGAACCAGTAATGACTGTTGAGGTTGACATCCCCTCTGAGTTCCAAGGAGCTGTAACAGCATCCCTAAGTCGTCGAATGGGTATGATCCAGAGTTCTGATATGAATGATGATGGGTCGGGGCTCAAGCTTGAAGTTGAGGTACCATTGGCAAATATGTTTGGTTACTCGACAGAGTTGAGAAGTCTCACACAAGGTAAGGGAGAGTTTAGCATGGAGTACTCATCTCATGCACCAGTTCCTCGTAATGTCCAAGAGGAATTAATGGCTGCCTACAAGGCGGAACGAGAGGCTGAGAATGCGGCCTAAACATAAAATAGATACATTTTTGTTGTGATAGGTTAGTATGCAGGTAATACAGACTTCAAGCAGTACATACTGCAATGTGGTAATTTTGGATGCTAGAATCAGTTTGCTCGCCAAAATCATAGTATTTCCTTCCCCTCTCTTATTTGAGCCAGCAATCATTCTTCTGTGGAGAGAGTATCGACCAATAGCGGTAAGTAATTGTTTTATTATTCATGATGATGTATATATAATGATCATCTTTTGTATCGGCGTCTGATAATTTAGCTCATTCTTCCCTAATCAAATTTATTTGATTCATTGCAACTTACATCAGCATCATATCATTTTTTTCTCAAACTACTTCTTGATCCAACTAGCCGCTAGTATATCATATCATGACTAAGAATACACCAATACCTATCAGTAGTAAGACGGTGCCAACTCCTGCTATTGAAGTTGGTCTCCCTACGCCATCACCATACCCTTTTGATGATTTGCTAAGTGAGTATAATGTATTCAAGTATCGTTATTCATTCTATTGCAATGTATTAATATTCATTCTATATCTACATATTCTACAGATGGCGGTGATACTACAATCGGTGGTGGTCAACAGCAGGGGCGGGAAGCGGCTAATGAACTACAACAACAATCCGGTACTTCGTTTCGAGGTATTAATACCTCCGCAAAACATAGTAACATAAACATTTTAGCAAGAAGTAGTAAGAGTAATACAATTACCAATGCAAATCAGTATGAAGAAGAAGAGAAACTTCCCTCTCCTCCTCCACTGCCATTAAGTCACCAAGTCCTTTCTACACCTTCTGCTTTACTTGGAACTTCTCCGGGTGGATTCCCATGCTTCACACATTCACTTGGCGGGGGAGGCAAGTATGGAGGGGGAAATGGAGGATCACCTACTGCTGATGATTTCGGTACCATGTTACCACCTCCTCTGTCAACTATTAGTAGTAGCATGAGTGGTATTGCTTCTGGTATGCAACAGTATTCAATGCCAACAGACGTTCAACAGGTAAGTTTGTTGCCATGCCAATACAAATGATCGGAGGTTCTCTTTATATTTATATATTCTAAATCTATGTTACTCTCTACTTATAAACAGAATCAGACGCAAGGCGCATCTACTGTCATCTTCCCATCAAACATTCCTTCCTCGAATACATTTTGCCAAGTTCCAACATTTAGTTCAAATAATGGTATCGGAGGTAGTAGTATGTCCTCATCGTCAACAACACTTCCACATATACAATCTGCTGTCAAGTCTTTGGCTACAGTCGTTGCCAAGAAGAAGAATGTCATGTCTCGTGCTCGTGTTCTTCCTCTAAGGAAGAGGAAGGTTGAATTGAATAATGATATGGACGAAGATAATGCGAAGGAAAACAACAATGAAGTCGCAGATCAAAAGCTTGCTCAAAAGCCCACAGCTCATGCCCGGTCCTCCGTTCCCAAGGCAATACGGTCTAGTATATCTCTCAAGAAACAATTACTTGCTGCTGCAGCTACAGAGCACGATGATATCACAGAAGAAGATTATTTGAAAGCTGCTCAAAAGGCTGAGGTTGTTCGTAATTTCGAGGATCGCAAGGTTTACAGAGAAGTGGTAGTAAAGCCAAGTGTTGTAGCTGTAAAGCCGAGTGGAGTCGATATCGGTGGCAGGACTGCAAAGAGGGGAAGGTACACGAGCTTTCAGCAGAGAATTGAAGGTATGT
>Ga0075439_12715_pt1 | contig 15677 bp, 14 predicted proteins | sample MintriSingleCell_FD_74264 | JGI IMG/M metagenome (GOLD analysis project Ga0075439, IMG submission 74264) | Marine eukaryotic communities from Monterey Bay, USA to study complex ecological interactions - Minidiscus trioculatus JGI Plate_4_G5... | ecosystem: Environmental > Aquatic > Marine >... | reverse complement strand
TAAAACTCAACTTTGGTCAAGTCGGAGATATGTGTTATGTGACAGTGTGTATAATGGAAATGTTTGAAGAAGATAAGTTTAAGTATTGTATGTCTACTGCAAGTTCTTTCCTCATTTCTCATGCTCGGTAGTAAAACTACTCACAAACACTGTATACTTTTCGAGATTGATAGTTGCATGATGCCACTGATCAGGAAAGTATATCATCTCTCCCTCGTGTATGATACATTCCCATGGCTTCTTACTGCTTGTGCCTTGTTCTATTCCCATTATATCAATCATCCTTCCTTTGTCTCTTCTAGATTTTGGTATAGGAATGCTATGTCTATTCTTCCATCTTTGATAAAACTCTGTGTGAGCTTTCTTATCTATTTGCATATCGGTATCAGTCCAATCTTTTAAGTCTGGATATGTATATTCCATCCAATGTCGGCTTGCATAGTCCAAGTTGTAGCTCGGTCTATATTCAGGAGGATAAAGTACCCAATGTTTTCTTCCGTGTATTGTTTCAGAGAAACCTGGGCCATGTAGATGCCACTGTACGCCACTGCCTATATTACCGATGCCAAAGGATAATGCTACCATGCCTTGCATTTGATGTAATGGTGTGCAACTAGCACATGGTGGTAATGGGTCATAATGCTTTAAAAAAGCAGTCCAGTCCTCTGTAAAAGTTTCACCAAACAGATACCAAGTTTCATTACCCAGCTTATCGGGTGCTGTTATACCACTTCCATTATTTGCATTAAGTACCTCTTCATCAAGGTATTGTTTCAATGGTATACTTCTTCTATGAGTCGATAATGAATCAGATCCAGTTAGTGTAACTTTAAAATCTGCGGGAAAGTTTGTTGGAAGATTGTCAAGTGTTGTTAAGTTTGTAAACTTTAATCGCTGTTCCTTCCATTCGTCATCATCTGGATAGATTACCAATGGGTAAGGATATAGATTAGGTAATCCTGTATCACCAAACAAACTATGTAACTCGGTATGAGAGATTCTATTTATAGTACATGGATGATCCTTTGATGTTGGTTCCCATCTCCATTTGTTTGATGTATCGGTATCTTGTGCATTGCAATTGTTTATATCGTCTTGTGCATTGCAACTATCATTTGAGCTTCCTTTAATATCAATAGATGAATCTGCCGAACTTGAAACTGAGGTCTTTGTCAATTGTTGTTGATGGGTAGTTGATGATACATCAGATGCACTTCCGACTAAACTTGACACAATATATGTGCTAAAAAAGTATACAAACACTAAGACCCATACTGCCATAGCTGCCCCTACACATTGCAACCAAATAGATTGTAGTAGCATAATGCATATCAAGTCCTAATTATAGGAAGACTTGCAAGTGACAGGCACAATTGAGAGATAAAGAGGAAGAGGGGCGCGGTGGAGGGGAGATATTTTGTTAGTGGTAGTGGTATCTTTTTTATTATCTTGCTGCAAAGATATTTCAACAATACCTACTAACTATGATGTGATGTGCATCCACATCTGTGGTACAATCCTGTTTGTATTGCAAACAGTCTCTGTCCGCCTACATCATTAGATCTACGCCAATATTTGCAACAGAAGTAACATGATGAGCGGCGGGAGCGAGGCGTGGGTCAGGGTATCTGTATTGCATATCCATCAATGAAAAATCATAAGATTCGACATGGGGACATCAGAATCTAAACTTAACATACATCTGCAGTAAAGATTCAATGATAGGACATGCAAATCATCATAGTATTGTGTGAGTATCATTGTTTCATCACTGGTAGTAGCATATCATGAAGTTTATTACATCCCTCCCGTTGCTAGTAGCATCTGCATCTGCGGCGGCAGAGCAATACTTTAATCGAGTTGCAACATTCAATGTATGTCGCCAGCTGAATGAAAATTGTACCGTTGATGATGTTACAACTGCTGGTAAAATAATTGTCAGTGATGGGATGACTGTAGCATATGCCGATGATGGTCTTAATGCTGTTGGTAAGTGCATAACATTAACATATACATGACTTATACTTTATGTATATTACTACACTGCTTTTACTCATGCCATTATCGACTCTTTTGCAACTTAGGTTTTGTGGATATATCCGACGAGGAAAATCCTACTCCTGGTGGTTTTGTATCTTTACCGGGAGAACCTTTATCTATTGACCTTGAGGATGGAAAGATTGTCATCTACACAAACACATCTAAGATCACATTAGACATGTCCATGAAGGAAATTATCTCCACCGAAAATGATGTCGATATCCCTGTTGATATGGTTTCTATCGAGAAGGATACTCCTCCTATAACAACTGAAGCACCTATTCTTGAAGAAGTTGAGACCACCACAACCGAGGCTCCTCCAACGACGACAACTGAAGCACCTGAACCTGCCACAAACGACGAAATCGTTGTTGAGCCTGCTACTAATTATGAGGTAGTTGATGACACCGAGCCTGATGAGGATTCAGACGAAGAAGATTCTGGCATTGATTTGTCTAATTGGGCCAATTTATTAGGTGGTGGTGGTGGCCGAGATCTAGAGGGAGAGCAAGTAGCTGTTTCTATAGGGAGTGACTACAATGCAGTTGCAGATACAGAAGAAACCATGTTTAGTATCTATAATGCAGATGGGGACATGGTTAGTTCAGTCGATGCAGACTCAATTACTGATATCATTATCCGACACGGACATCTCCCGGCTGACTTGGGTGAGGATGAAAGTCTTGGTATTGAAGTAGCTGGTTATGCAGAAGAGCTTGACTTGTTGTTTGTCAATTCCAAGCGTGCAAATCTGATCCTCGTTTATGATGTAAGTGATAAAGAAGCTCCAAGTCTTCACCAAGTCTTACCTACTGGTGTCCATCCCGCACAAGTGAAGTGGATTCCCGAGCGTAACATACTCGTGGCAGGTACTTCAAAGGATGCCCGTGATGATAAGTACCGTGCAGCTGTTGTCGTGTACAAATATGGAGCCGATACACCTCAATATCCATCACTTATCTCCGGAGATGACGAGAATGGTGAGCCTATTCCATGGTCTGCCATGTCTGGACTTTCTGCTTCAGATGAGGAAGATACGCTATACACTATCGAAGACTCCATTGCCGACAAGTCAAGAATCTTCAAGATCGATACTAGTTCTAGTCCTGCGGTTATTACCAAGGCCATGTACATCAAGGATGACAATGATGTTTTTAAGAACCTTGAGCCATATGGCGAGTTCGATTCCACAGACCTCGCCGCACTCATCAACGATGACAATACTATCAACGTCGATCCCGAAGGTATTGTAGTAGATGAAGATGGAAGCTTCTGGATAGCATCTGAAGGAAGCGGTACTATCGGTGACGAAAAACGACCTATCAAGTCTCTTAACTTTGTCATTAAGACTGATTCTAATGGAATCATCGAGGACGTTGTTACTCTACCCGACGAGGTGAATGATATTCAACTACGATTCGGCCTCGAAGGCATCACTAAGCAAGATGATAACCTTATTGTGGCCTTCCAGGAAAGTCCGCGTTAGTATTGTTTTGTCATGTGAATTCATGGTTGCCCTTGCATATTATATGTACTAACATATGTTATAATCACCTCTCTTTCATCTTCACAAACAATGGTGACGCGCATCTTCCAGAGGGCTTGGAATGAGGAGGAAAATGCCAGACTTGGTATTTACAACATTGAGGATGAAAGTTGGAAGTTTGTGTACTATCCTCTTGATGAGCCTGAAAGTCCTAACGGTGGTTGGGTTGGTCTTTCTGATATCACGGCAGTTGGAGATGGTACTTTCCTGGTGCTTGAGAGAGATAACCAGGGAGGACCGGACATGAGAATCAAACGTATCTATAAGATAGACCTCAGTGGTCTGGATGAGGTTCATCCATTGAGAAAGATCGGTGATGGGTACATTGTCGAGAAGGAGTTAGTCAAGGATATTTTGGGAGATATGAAGGCTGGTGGAGGAGTTGGCTTCGAGAAGGTTGAAGGAATGGCATATCTTGATGGTGATGTTTGGATTGTAAGTTGTTATATTTGTTCTCGTGTCTAATATCATATGGCACATATGATGTGCATATCATCTCACCTTCTTGTCTCTTCAATATACAGCACAATGATAATGATGGTACTTCGGATAGCTCTGGAGAGACACAGCTTTTCAATTTGGGAGATGAAATCTATGAGCAGAGCTCATCAGCAAATGTCGCTCGTGTTGGATTGATGACATTTCTTGTCGTCTTCGTTGGATTCTTTGTTTCAGTCTAGAAGAGTATCTTGGCATTATGTTTGCTAAGAGTTTTGTGAACAGAATGTTTGTAAAGAGTTTTGTGTGTTCGTATAGGATGTCTTAAGTAGAAATGACACCGATTTAAATCTTAAGCCTTAAACACCATTCCTTTCTTTCAATATCCATGGCTCACTTTAATCTATCATAAATAGCAGTCTTAATTCGTTCACACTCCTGCTCAATACGGTTAGCCTCCAATCTCATACATTCAAAGTTGGCACAATTCTCTCGAACATAGTCCTCACAAAGTTTTAATCTAGGCAATACCGTAGGTTGATGTGTCAATGGTGCAATTAATTTCAATTGATCATCCCTTGGACTGACAGTAATTTGTAACACAGTTGGATTGACCCGTAATGATTCTCGAACAATCCGTTCTGCTGCCATTTCTCGTTGATTTGTATATCCCCCAACTAGATTCACTACTGCATCGGCATTTGTTAATGCATCTTCTTGCCAGCCCATCCAATCTTGTCCAACGATATCTAATAAGTCACCTCCATCCCAATCTCTAAGTTTTATACGAGGATGTTTCTCTAGAAATGATTTACCTAGATAACCGAATTCACCCGATGCTCGGGCAGGTACCGAAGCTAAAAAAGCATTCCGACATAAGATTGTTACATCATGACCCTCATTTGCAAGTTTGGACGACTATATTGTTATAATACATATAGGTTAGCAACAATTACAAAAAAATCATATCATATGTTCACTTAAAGTGTATCTTACCAATACCTCCCCAACTTTACCCGTTCCGCCAGCTAGCACAATATTAAATCCATACACGATAGATGAGTGACATAATACCACCGCTACGAGGAATAGTATTGTATTAGAGACCATATTATTATTCCGCTATGAAGAGACTGATTCAGTCAGTAGAGAAAAGTCATATCTTTTATATCGCCCCCCTTAAAGGAGTTTTAACACATGAAAACTCTCACAGTAATTTGCGCTGGGATTCTATTGGCGCAATACATATGTACCTATGTTTCATCTACATATCTTCACCATAAGCGTGATAATAACCCTATTCATATTACAAATAACAACAATAATATCAGCTCAAAAGTTTGATCCATACCAACTCAATGGAGGATTAGTCGCCGCCGTAGCTGGTAAGAATTATGTACTAATTGCATCAGATACTCGATTAACGGATGGTGGATATGGTATTAATAGTAGACGATATTTAAGTGGTAGAATATGGAGTGCTTCTAGTTCATCGTCTTTGTCTACATTTCGATCTACAGGTACGCCGCCAGCGAGGGGAGATGATGGGAGTAGTGAGGTAACAACAAAGACACCAACAATACAAAATAGCTTGAGGACATTTCCTGCACATTGGTCATCTGATGGATCACTTGTAATGCCATCTAGTAGTAGTATAGATTATGATACATCATCAAAAGATATACCACAGACCAACCAAATTGAAGATACCGCTAAGTCGGCAATGATCAGTAGTATACATTCAACAAAACACTCAAATCACTACAATTACAATTTACCAATAATGATTGGAAGTGCAGGATGTGCATCCGATTGTGAATCACTCAAACGTCGTATACGACTAGAATTAGATGCATTGGAATATACTACTTCTAATAGTAGTGGATTAAGTGTATCATCTGTAGCGAATCTATTGCAACAGGTATTATATAGTAGAAGAGGATTTCCATTTTATAGTTTTTGTGTAGTTGCTGGTATTGATTATCAACAACATCAAGGAAGTGGAAGTGCAACTACTGGCTGTGGAGCTGTCTATGTCTATGATGCAATAGGATCATATGAACGAGTAGCTGTTGCAAGTAGTGGTACAGGTCGAGAGTTAATGCAGCCAATATTAGATCGATTATTCTCTTCCAGTAATGCTTTCCAAACCAATCAAAAGATAACATCACACAATACTAATGTGCAAAAAGATATAATGGCAATACCAGCGGGTAAACAACGAGTGGGAGTAGCAGGGAGTTTACACCCACCGGTACAAACGACTGTGAGTTGTTCATGGGAGGAGGCAGTTAGGAATGTAGTTAGAGCATATCAATCGGTAGCCGAGCGAGAGATATCAGTTGGTGATGAGATTGTAATTTGTGTAGTGAATACATCATCGAATGAGAAGAAGACTGATGGTGATAATGATGAAATTGCTGTGTTTAGATATCCACTAAAGAAGCATTAAAACATATCGTTTATATTATCTCACGTCAAATCTCTCTAGGAAAATACATCACTATCTATGTTGACTAGCTTAAACGACACGAGAAGAAGAAGATCACTCATAATATTCACAATTTTCGTAATCTGCGGCAGCTTTGTCCCTTTGGTCACTCCTAGTCTCATCTAAGTATGATTGGTAAGCACGTAACGCTTTTGAATAATCCTCTTTTGTTGCATGACCTTTCGTGTAAAACAATTGGATTCTATTCAAGGAGTTAGCGTGTCCATTCCTTACTGCAATCATGTAGTGTTTTAATGCCCTATCCATATTGTCTGCCCTCCACTCCACTTGGGCTAGATTGTGCCTTGCTGTTTCATCTCCTGCAATAGCTCCTTGCTCAAAGTAATGCTTTGCCTTCTTTTCATCTTTTTCTACACCTCTGCCGTAATGATATGCATTACCAATTTCGCAATATGAATCAACAAAACCAAGTTCAGCTGCCCGATGAAAGAGTTCTAATGCCTTCGAAGCATCTTTTGAGTAGCCTTCCGTTCCATCTAAATAGTTCCTTCCTATATCGAGGATTGCAATAGGGTCATCAGCCTCAACTCGTTTCAGAACTCTATTGAGAGTTTCCTCTTCTGTATTGGGCGTTTCGACTCTACAAAAGGGACACTTCTCTTCTGCAACTTTATTTCCTTGATTATCATACACAGGCGCATGAATACATCCACTACATATATTTTTTCCACAGCATGTCTGATACCTCCGCCCTGTATTAAGTGATGGCATACGTTGGAAACAAATTGGGCAATCCTCTGCTGGCGGAGGTTGTTTGAATAACTTTTCATCATATAACTCGGCCGCTCTTTTTCTACATTCTTTCTTGTGCTGAGGACGATGAGCAATTTGACATTCTCTACTGCAGTACTTCACCATCTTACACGCCGTGCATGATTTGAGATTAATACCCTCTTTGTCACAATTAGCGCATTTAGGTATACTACTACTATCTCCCGTGTTCATATTGTGTAACATGTCTTTAATCTCTGATGCTTGATCATAATTTTTTTGATGCACCGTCTTTGCAAACTTTGTCGGACGTGCTCATAATTTGTATTGGCTTATCAGTTCTAATATAAATCGCAATCTAACTGCATCTATGTTGACATATACTGTATACTACCTATACAATCCTCGATCAATGCATTAGGTACACTGTCGACTTTATTTACTATTCTTTAATTTCATTTCTATCCGGCTGTTCCTTACTTCGAGCGCTCTAAGAAATAGCCCGACTCAATCTGAAAGCAATGAAATTGTTGCTGTGAGATAACAAACCTTATCAATAATATACCATATTAAATAACAATGAAATTATGCGCGGCATGTCATCAAGATTTACCAAAGGATAAATTTAGCAAGAAGCAATGGAAGTTGGGAGCTGAATGTCAACGAAGGTGCACCTCATGTGTTCGTGATAATCGAGAAATACAACAGCCTCCTCCATCGAAGAATAATAGTCAATCTGCTGCTATTGATGATGGGTTTGTTAATTCATTAGAATCTTTGAGTATAAACGATAATCAAATGATACCACCGTCTGATGAGGATCTCTTCAAACTTCCATCACCAAAGGAGGATTGTCCGATATGTTTCATTAGAATGCCATCATTGGTCACGGGGTACACATATGTCATGTTGTGGAAAAGTTATATGCAGTGGATGCACTCATGCAAATGCAAACATAGATCTCGACAATCAATTGTGTCCATTCTGTAGAACTCAATTGCCAACTACAGACAAGGTGACGAGAAAGAGAAAAAGATACCTGCAGAGGATGGAGAAGAACGATGCTGTAGCATTCTTCAATTTAGGATGTGATTATGCTCATGATCAATACAGATTACATCAAGATTATGTCAAGGTATTAGAACTTTGGCATCGGGCAGGTGAGCTTGGATGTGCAATAGCATATCATAATATTGGTAATGCCTATATGAATGGTGAGGGTGTGCAAAGGGATATGAAGAATGCTCAACATTACTGGGAGTTAGCAGCTATGGGAGGGGATATAATGGCAAGGCACAATCTAGGTGTTTTGGAGGAGATGGAAGGAAATATGAATAGGGCATTGAAGCACTTTATGGTTTCAGCAAGGGGTGGGCTATCTGACTCTCTGAACGCGATCCAAGCATTTTTCAAGGACGGACATGCAACTAACAAAAGATGACTATGCAAAGGCTTTACGAGCCCATCAATCATACTTAGATGAGGTTAGGAGTGATCAGAGGGATGAAGCTGCAGCACACAGTGATGAGTATAAGTACTATTAGTCAATTAGTACTTGCTGTATACACTTTCAAACGAAAACATTAAACATTTATCAATACTAACTAAGCCCAATTAAATGGGTTCCAACTCTCTGGCACAAAACACTCAAGTGTCTGTTGCACTCCCTTCCACTCCTCCATACCCTGACACATAACACCAGTATTCTGATACGGCATTACACTATTTTCATCGGCACTCTGTGCATTAGACGCAGCATCATCGACGGACTTGTTGTTGCCATAGGTAGATGATGACATATTACTCCTATTCCTTCGAGCAGGACTAGGCGTAATATGCGCAGGACTAGCACCATTGAAATCATTAGCACCACACAGTTGAGCCTGTTCACTATATCCACAGTCACTAAGTTGACTTCGTGTATAACGTAACTCGGAAGGACTCCTATATGATTCAATTGGACGACGTGGTGGTGATCTATTCTGCATCATGTAGATGGGAGTTTCACGACCTTGATTAGGCAATGGCGATGGCTTCCTGGATACTTGATTGTCATGTGCGGCATCTGCACCATAAATCTCGTGTACTTCCTCAACATCCACATCAATGGCATGATCACTGTCGTTAGTCACCTCACGATTATCACCACGCTTGAGGAATCGACCTAATAAGCCTGCCTTCCTATTCTTACGTTCTGTATCTTGTTGAGTATTCAACAAAATACGATCACCCTCATTGGTAACATTACCAACCACCAAAGTCGGCTCAACCATATTCACAGGAGCTTCTTCTTCGGGAACTACCTCATTCTTCATAGGAGGCGCGACACTATAATCTTCACAATCCTCAAAGGGATGTAAACTAGTTTCAACCTCGGTACAACGATGTGTCTGTGTTCGTTGCATTCCAAACAACTGACCAATCATACCGGCACCCCATCCATTACCAACGGCTGCGTCGGATATCTTTGAATCATTTAGTGGTTGATGTAAATCATCAGGTACCAAATTAGACGAGTAGAATGCTGAATCGTTCACGTCAGTTGGAGCACCATTCTCATTGGCACGTTTACGTGCGGCAGCCTTGATATGTGCCGGTGTCTGCTCATCACAATCGAAGACACTAACGTCCATATCAACATTCGACGTTTCCCCAACACCTGCTACATCCTCATCCATATCAACTTCATCAGGCACTCTCTTCTTACGATTGGGTGTTAACATACCCAAGATACCACCACCCCGTGATGTTGGTGTACCATTACCCTCCACAGACAAATCCTCCGAATTATCAAACGTACAACTCTTTTCAAATGTCATTTCCATCGGTTCATTCTCATAATACGTATGATTACTTCCTTCCTCTCCACTATCAATTAACTTTCCATTCTTATCTAGAAGCTGCCTCTTCCTACCTTTCTTCATTGAACTAGATGTATAAATAAATCCAGCCAATAACCAAATGGCCACAACACTTAAGGATATTAATATAGCGAGGAAGACTGTTGTTCCATAATTATTTGGATTGGAACCACCACTTTCATTATTCATAGCCTCGGCAGCGGATACCATATTATATCCATTACTTAATTCAATAGCATTGGGTATATCAGTATTGTACATTCTAACCTCTAACCCACTTCCATCCAAATCAAGATCTCCATTACGTACATTTAATATTAATGAATCTAATATACGCTGTTCTAAATTTTCATAGGTTGCCTCTTCAGGTGTTGAGGATGTGTAGATTGTCATTTGTCCTTGAATTACTGTACACGAATCTTGTTGAAGTTTTCTCCTCGTATTGTTATTGGATGAGGAAGAGTTACTCTCCTTGGGTTTAGACTGTGTGCTAATATAATTAAATGCATTGCCTGAATTATATCCGGAACCTACGAAATCATTTGGTATTGCTGCACTTCGTTGTTGTACAATTGGTGTAGTAGCGGCGGCAGAAGCGGAGTTTAGGGTAGTAATTGTATGTCCATCAACACGGGTAACACTGGAAGGTAATCCGACAGTATTAACTGTATCAGTCTCTTCCCCGCTTGCTTGCACACCCTCCAATTCACTTTCGTCATCCGGGGCCATTGAAACCAAGCCAACAGTCATCTCACTTGCCCTTGACGGTGAACTTTCTTTGATAGTATTATCACCAAATATTGAATCCTCATTAATTCTCGTTTGAGCCAATTCTAATGCTGAATTGCATTGTAAGTCAGTAATAGTATCTTGGGGTAGTGAGGAGAGTGCTATTATTGAATTGGAACCTCGGGCTAGCTTTCGATGTTGGTTGTGGTTATTTGAGGTGGAGGTTAGGGTGGAGAGCTGACGGCCTCTGATTGATGAGCCCTCTGTCTCACTTCTACCATTAATACCCTCAATTGTACTCTTTCCGCCCTCGTTGGTATTTAACAACAATTGTCGACCACGGCCACGTCGTCTCCATATATCCTCAACACCACATGAACTTAATCCACTAACTTCTGCAATACTATATAGCATTGCATTTTGTACTTCATCTACTGCCTCTTGTATATTATTAGTTGAACCTTGAGTAGTGTCAATTTCATACTTGTAGGAAATAGTTAATTTAGTTGAGGATGATTCATGATCTATTGTTGGTTGGCATGTGTAATAGTTTGTCATTTTTATGAGAGTGTTTGTTTTGTTTTGTTGATTGCAATTAAAACTTGACGATAAATAATATCGACGCCAGCAAGCGAACTATGTAATTATCTCAATAATATTACACTATTAGTCATATTGATAAAGCCTCCTCAGTCCAAACCCGCTAAATGAGGGTATTGCAACGACCACTCAAATAAATACAAGAGCCCGGTTTCTCAGATTTATCGGCACTTCTCTGTCTTGTTTCTCTCTCATGGTATTTATGGCGATGAACGGTATTTCACGTGATATTTGTGTGATAAATAGAGATCACGTGATATGATATACTCTCTTAATTATTAAATTAACAATTATCGCATTGTGCATTGACCAAAGAGAGTATCAAATACATCATACATCGGTGGATTGTAATAGGTAGTAGACAGTGTTACTTGCAACATATCCCATACAATATTACATCGGTTAGATTTACGATTATTTAGCGAATAGGGCAAAATGGGCATCGTCTAAAATTTGCCAAGATGGTGCATCAAATTCAAATAAATCAGAGGATGATGATGTATGTGAGGTTAATTATATGTTGCAGAATATGATCACGGCCGATAATGATGTATCAGTATGTTCCAATTGTGGTAAGGAAGATGGTGATATCACTAATATATGCAACAAATGTAAGATGGTAAAATATTGTAATGCCGCATGTAAGAAGAAACATCGATCAAAACATAAAAAGAAATGTAATAGAAGAGTAGCTGAGTTACACGATGAAGCTCTATTTAAACAACCGCCACCAAAGAAAGATTGTCCGCTTTGTTTCCTTCGTATACCATCGCTTGAATCGGGGAGTAAATACCACTTGTGCTGTGGGCAACTTGTATGCAGTGGATGTGTTCATGCAGTTTTTACAAGAGCAAAAGGTGTAAGTTTATGTCCATTTTGCAGAACTCCAGCTTTTATAAACGACGAGAACATAACCAAAAGAATCGAGAAACAAGTTCAGTCTAAAGATCCAATTGCAGTGTATGATCTAGGGTGTTACTACCGAGATGGGTTCAATGGATTTCCACATGATAGAAAGAAGGCTTTAGAACACTGGCATCAGGCAGCAGAGCTTGGTAATGCGACGGGGTATAACAATATTGGTTGGGCTTATGAATCTGGCGAAGGAACAGAAATAGACGAGAAGAAGGCTAACCATTACTACGAATTAGGAGCCATGACCGGAAATGTAAATGCTAGGTACAACCTAGGCATTAACGAGGGAAATGCAGGCAACTATGATAGAGCATTGAAGCACCACATGATTGCTGCGGCCCATGGGGATACTGACTCCTTGAAACAAGTCAAGCAACTATTTATGGATGGATATGCCACGAAGGATGATTATACAAAAGCTTTACGATCCTACCAAACGTATCTGGGGGAGGTTAAGAGTGACCAGAGGGATAAAGCTGCTGCATTTGATGAGATGTATCGTTACTACTAAGCTGGAGGAGTGGGCAACAGACACTTGGAATTGGAATCCCTTTAACTGGGCTTAGTTGGATGATAAATGTTTAATGTTTTCGTTTGAAGTTTAGCATTAATAAATATAAAATAGTAGGACTCTCATCTCAAAGAAAATAATCAATAATACTTAAACTCTTCGTGAACTGCAGCAGCTTGATCCCTTTGGTCACTACGAATCTCATCTAAATATGTTTGGTGAGCTCGTAAAGCTTTTGCATAATCATCTTTAGTTGCACGCCCAACTTTGAACAAGTGCCGAAACGCTGACAAAGAATCAGTGTTCCCCATTTCCACCCCAATCATAAAGTGTTTCAATGCCCTATCCACATTCCCTGCCCTCTTCTCAAAAATACCAAGATTGTACCTTGCTTCTGCATCCCCTCTCGTTGCTGCTAGTTCTAAGTAATACTGAGCCTTCTTTTTATCCACCGCCACACCTCTGCCATTCAAATAAGCAATGGCAATGTTGAAGTATGCTTTATTACTAGTAGTATTCTCAATAAGATCTCCAGCACGATGCCAAAGTTTTAGTGCTTTTTCGTAGTCTTGTGGAAAGCCATATTTTCCTTGATCATATCCACACCCTAAATTGTACACGGCTTTTGCGTCATTCATCTTTACCCGATTCAGTAAACTATTTCTCATTTCCTTATCTGAATTACTATTTGGAGTTCTGCAAAATGGACACAATTGCTTATCAATATCTATCATTGCATTTGCAATGATGCATCCACTACATATCATTTTTCCACAACAAACACTGTATTTTCTACCCGTCTCAAGTGATGGCATTCGTAAGAAACAGATGGGACAATCTTCATTTGGCGGAGGCATTTTGAACAGTTCCTCATCTGACAATGGAGTTGCATTATCATTAATACTCATAGATTCTAATGAATTAACAAACCCATCATCAATAGCAGCAGATTGACTATTATTATTCAATTGAGGGGCTAGTTGTACTTCTCGATTATCACGAACACATGATGTGCACCTTCTTTGGCATTCAGCTCCCAACTTCCATTGTTTCTTACTATACTTATCCTTTGGCAGATCTTGATGGCACGCGGCACATAATTTCATTGTTATTGTATGGTATTTAACGATTTATTTGATGCGGTGGTTCTCTGTTAATAATAAAGTTCTACTAAAATATAAATATAAGTATTTATGGTGCATGTGATTTAAATTCAATTCGAAGTACTTTGATGTATGATAATTTGGCACGATACGCGAATCTACCAATGTATCTCCTCTTCTTACTGCAAATATAACAGCAGAGTAATGCTTGGGTGCTATTGCTATTACACAAAACTTCTAAACCCTAAACAACTTTGAAACTTTGTTATTGTTGACTCGGGCTGTTTTTACATAGCTCTAAAAATATACAAAGGAACAGCTAGCCGCTTAATAGTAAGTTAGTATTGCAATAAAAGCTTAGTCGTCCTCGTATCCCCTTTAAATATACATATACAATGAGATTCCGTATATTAAATCAAATGTCCAAGTCTATACGCTCGTCGTCCGGCGGTGGGCGGAGCAGCTCAATAAGTGAAGGAAGATCAACAATACATAAGATACAATCACAACCATCAATCTCTAAAAATAGTATACAACAGCGTTTGTTTACTAATAATAACAATATACGAATAGGAAGAACAGCGCTGGGAGTTGAAGGATGTACATCGGCACTTACATTACTTGTAGAGGGAATTGAGGTAGAGCCGAGTATACCGAGAGGGTGGGATGCAGGTGTCGATGATGATGATGGTGGGTAGCAGGAGTGGGTGTGATGATGGTAGCATAAGTGCTGTCCGAGTGAAGTGAGGTATAAGCAATCAACTGTATATCCAGAGGTTGTCATATTTAAAACACTTAATTTGCAATTGGTTGGATGAAGATTAAGTTCAAGACTTGAGGATAGAAAAGCTAATGGGATATTGATAAGAAGTTAAATAAGTAAGTAGGAGGTTGATAGATTGGTATAGAACTTAACTTATTCTTCTCTTTATTAAAGTTAACTTTATCCATTGTGTAACGCCCGTGCTGCTATATTCATATTTACATAGACCACTACGGAAAAGGATATCCTAATAGGAATATGAACATAAGGGATAGATGAGTAAGTGATGACGAAGAGCATAAATGGCACCAACAGGCAGTCAGCAACAAGAGTTTATCCCTCAGAAGGAAGTCGGTAATAGGTTTATCAACATGTATACATTCTTGACAAGTTTGATAATGTAAGTAATATATGTTTCTCCTCATTGAGACGACTCTTGTTGCTATCTAACATTCCGAGAATTACAAACCCAAACACTTACCAATTTACCAATTACTACGACACATACCAACATCACTTTCAGTTCAACCTAACTTCATATCAGACCTCGTTATATGCTCATTTGGTATGTCTCTGTTGAAGATGATAAAGGATACCAGTTGCCCATCACTTATCTAAGTTAATTATCTAGATATTGACCCACACAAGTCAGTGAGAAGAAAGTAATGAACTTAACTAACTGCAGTTAGGTAATGATATAGATATATCAAGTAAAAGAAGAAGTTAGAAAACTGCAGACATCAGTACACAACCCATCAACTAACACATCACATTTCAAACTCACAATAAAGATTGACTCTATATAAAACTTACGTTCCATCTTCATCTTCTACTATCCCAGCATCCCATCCAAGTGCTATTGCATCCTCATCTTCACCATTAACTAATAATGCATATCTTAATGATGATATTTCACATGCCAATGCAGATTTAGTTATTGTATGATTT
>Ga0075439_11615_pt1 | contig 15696 bp, 11 predicted proteins | sample MintriSingleCell_FD_74264 | JGI IMG/M metagenome (GOLD analysis project Ga0075439, IMG submission 74264) | Marine eukaryotic communities from Monterey Bay, USA to study complex ecological interactions - Minidiscus trioculatus JGI Plate_4_G5... | ecosystem: Environmental > Aquatic > Marine >... | reverse complement strand
GTTTGTATATTGAGCACAACCATTCACATGATAAAACAATACTAACGCGGACTTTCCTGGGGCTATTGTAATGTCAACAGCATCCAGATTAGATGAGTCGCGTACAATCACACAGCAAGGCACTTCTTCCAAAGAAGTGGTTGTCCTATTTACGACTGTATGTGTGTGTAGCTCTCGATCAAACTCATGCCTTCCTCTAAAGCTTGGTTCTGCGTTGAATATGCCGGATGAGGTTGACTTTCTCCCCCCTGCTCTTGCATTATCATTTACCATAAATACCGAACAATCATCCCCCATAGTACGTCCTCCCTTACTTATCAATGCCCAGGGATATAATGCCTCCCCATCGTTACCGTCGACAATCACTATTGTCTCACCCCTTCGTGTTAAACGATGACCACTTGCAAGTTGATTAGTAAATCTCTTTTTGGGAGAATACATAACCATACTCGGTGTATGTGTATATCGACTCTTGATTACGGCCAATACCGCACCTCGAGAGTCTTGCAGTATCATAAACTCACCATGTCCCATTTTTATTACCAATCCGTTACCGTAAGGTCGGCCATTGGGCAGAGTGATTGTATACTTGCCAGTTGAAAAGTATGGGTCATATGAGACATAATCACATGGGGAATCTTGTTGAGATGGAGAGGCTTGGAGGCCAGAGGCACCTCGATGAGAGGACTTATCAGTGACTCTTAATCGAATAGGCTGTCCAGCGTTCACGCTTGGAAGGGTCGATACATGACGTTCACGACGAGAGCCACCTTGAGTATGAAAAGTAGCAACATTTGGTGAAGGTGGACAGGGAGGCGTGACAACTCTTGTCGTCTCTTGTCCATTCTTTTCAACCTTGACAGGCGAATCCAACAAGTGTGTAGTTGGTGCCATGCATAGGAGGGATGATAACTTCCCCTTACTCGTCTTGTTTGCACTTGGGTGAGTTTCCTTCTTCTGGACGTCATCGATATTTTGCAATCCCCTCCTCTCTTTAGATGGAGTAGTGGAAGTTACAACCTCATACGACTCATCCAGCATATTATCCATCAACGATGATTCTCCCACCTTATGAACTGCTGCTGCCTGATGAGTAATACCACCATTATCAAATAACTGTCGTGGTGGTTGATAACTTTTCACGGCATCCAAGACATAACTCTCTTCTAATTCACTATAATCTAACAATTCACGTGATATATCAACTGTCTCACCTTGGGGAGTCATATTCTCTTGGTGGAGGAAACTACTACCCTGAGGTACACCATCCTGTGTTTCGAATGTATCGTTGGCCTCGTCTTCATCATAATCTTCACCAGCGTCAACTTCTTCATCCCATTCTTCTGTGGAGTTTAACGATAACAACAACTTCTCAGCACGTCGTAATCCCAGTGATGACTCATCCATAATATTATTCTCAGTAGGGGTTGACGTCATACTCATATCTTGTAATCCAAATTTAGTAAATGGACTAATAATACCTTCATCATCACCATCAGTGGGAGATATATTTTCCATTGGTGAATAATCTTCAATAGTATTAGATGGAGAGATTAATGATGGTACATTCTTCTTGCCATCCATAACACCGCTGTCACCACTCATACCGTAGACTAAGCAACTCGGATCTGAACTACCTTGACATGCCAATCCACCACCAATACTTTTACGTCCCAAACTAGTTTGTTTGGGTGATGCCGGTATCCAATACATACTCCCCAAGAATGGTGCAGTTACATTACTTGGATGTACTGTATTCATATCATACTTTTGTTCGGGCAGTACCAACCATTGTCTATTTGTAAAGATAGTTGGTGATTCTTCTTCTATTTGGTGTGTATGCATTTGTGGTTGTGGCGTACTGATAGCTAATGGATGGTCCATAATTGTTGGACTGTGATTTAACTTTGACTTTGGTTTTAATAAAGAAGTTGATGATGATGTTGGATTGGTATCTTCATTTAAATTACATGGTACTGAATCAATAACTCCATCATCTGCGGCTTGAGCTAATGTACATGGAAATGGCTTCCGCTGTGGACTTTCAGTAATTTTATTTGAACACAAGTTTGCTGACCATTGTGCCGTTGTTTCACTTTGTGCTGCAGCGCAACAATCTTGTTGTTGTTGTTGAGAAGGACCTCTTGGTCTTTTCTTGATATGTTGATTCTTTTGTCTATTAGTATTGCTAGTACGACGAGTACTATGCGAGGAAGATATATACTGCTGTTGTTGTTGTGCTGATTCGTTGTTATCCTCCTCCATAACATCAGAATTATTTTGGTTGTTAGTTGGTAGCCAATAAGGGATACCCTCATCATCATCATTCGGCATGGCGTATAATCCACCAACGCCTGATTGTGTACTAACACTACAACCCATTATATTTGTGTGATAGTATTGTATTAATATACCCAACAATAATACAAAAAGAGTATATAATTACCAATAATTATAATTGAAATTTAGAATTGAAAATTTGCAACAATATTTCTCCGTATAATAACTTTATATATCAATGGTTGAGGAAAGTTCAACTCCCCAATGATGAAAGATATTTAAAGCTGTAGGTGACCTTCTCCGTGTTCAATAGGCCGCCTAATATTATGTTCAGTGTTGCAACTCCACAACAATTTTTCTCACCATTTTTGTCTATAGAGGTGTATACGTAATATTATGTTTCTACGTACGTATCGACCTCATAAACTCTCATAAGTATTTATACCTTGCCAAGCAACCTATCGAGTCTAACTCTAATAGGCCCTCAAATGATAGCAGGCCTTGAATACGAGCAGCCGTCAAATGATGGCGGCGGCGCAGATAGATCCCCATCCGCTGCTTCGATGAACTCCGTTGATATAAGTTCACCACAGCCACAAACATATAACAACAATTCACACCTCAATTCACAACAACAATTACACCGCAGAAGACCTCACAGTACGAATGGTAATGGATACAATAATGATCTTTCTAATAGAACATCATACGATGAAGATAATAAATACAATAAAGTTAAAATAGTACGAAAATTAGATATATTTCCAAAGACTGATCGTGAGATGACTATCCGGACTGAACAGGGTGGACAATTAACTGCAATGGGGTATGTTATTATGGTTATATTATTATTAGCCGAATGGTTAACATGGAGGGGTATGAATGGTACTAGTTTAGAACATACTGTTGTTGATACTAGGTGAGTTATATGTATTATGAGTACATATGTTGGTGTATCTTTTATTTTGAGGATAAAGAGAGTTATGAATTGCTTTATAATTATAATATGAATTTGGCTTATGATGAAATATAGATGCTATTATCAACACCTGAGCTCAGTATGATGATATATATCTTGGAGACCTACTGATGGCCAATTATAAAAAACAACTCTTATTCTAATGGATCAGCCCAGCTTTGTCGTTATTCATATTGCTTACCATCTTATACTCCACTCCACTGCTGCAATAGTATTGGCAAACGAATGAAAGTTAATTTGAACATTACCTTCCCCGCTCTACATTGCAATGATGTGCACTTAGATGTAATTGATGTTGCTGGCGATTCACAATTAGAAATATCCGATAAGATGTTTAAGCAACGTTTAAATTTAGATGGCAAGCCACGTTCGAATAGTAAGATTGCTACCGAAGCCAATATCAAAGCTGAAGAGGATAAGTTACATCAAGAAGCATTAAAGAAGAAGGTTCCCGAGAATTACTGTGGTCCGTGTTATGGTGCTCATGAGAATGAGGGTGATTGTTGTAATACTTGTGATGAAGTGTTGGCTGCATATAAGAAGAAACGATGGAATGAAAATGCCGTCCAGCCATTGGCTGAACAATGTATTAGAGAAGGACGGAGTAAGAATGAGCCCAAGAAGATGACCGGTGGTGAGGGTTGCAATCTAAGTGGATATTTCACAGTTAATAGAGTAGCTGGGAATTTTCACATTGCCATGGGCGAGGGCGTTGATCGTGAAGGGAGACATATACATCAGTTCTTACCAGAAGATCGAATCAATTTCAATGCTAGTCATATAGTGCATGAATTGAGCTTTTTGGATGACGAATATGGTGATTTAATTGGTAATGGAGAAGATAGTAAGTTCAAGACAGAAATGAAGAAGGTTGGTATTAATGGCGAGAAGAGTATGAATGGCGTGAATAAGATTGTGACAGAAGATACGGGCACCACAGGCTTATTCCAATACTTTATAAAGGTGGTTCCTACAAAATACAAAGGAGATATTATAGATAATTTGGGAGTGTCTCCATCGACTGGAGGGTTGATAGATAAAGTGCTGGAAACGAATCGATACTTTTATACAGAACGATTTCGGCCATTGATTGGTGAAGTCCACGAGGAGGCAATACTGGCTGGAGATACTGATCGAGGAATGGCAGGTGCACATGTGGGCGGCAAAACTGGAGGTACATTACATGAAAAGATGGAACATCATGATTCTCAAAACGCCGTATTACCAGGGATTTTCTTTGTCTATGAGATTTATCCATTTGCTGTAGAGGTTGAATTGCAATCTGTCCCGTTCATGCACTTTGTTGTCCGTGCAATGGCAACAGTTGGCGGAGTCTTTACCATGATGAGTATTCTTGATGGAGTGTTGTATTCTCGAGGGAAGAGTCGTAGATAATTATTAAAAACCGAAAGAAGTAGACACCTTGCAACTCTCAGCTGTTTGATCTTCTATAACTTTCACCATTATCATATTTATTATTAACTTCCACCACCCATGGCATTCTGCATTTCCATTAAACTCTGTTGTTGTTTTGCTTGGGCTTCATTTGCCTTTTGTAATACTACCCCAACCTTTTCATGTGCTTCTAAATACTTTGCCACACATCTATCAGTACATGACATTTCACCCAAGGCTAAATCATTTTCTTTATGTTTCCGAGATGCACATTTTTCAAAACATGTTCCTGCCATTTTATTAAATAGATGTGTATACATTTCCATTTCCGTGGTGGCTGATGATTATAATATTAAGTGGTGATGATGTTGTGGTATATAGTATAATATAAAGAAAGAATGATATGAGATGTCAAGTAGTCATAATGATATCAAACATAAGATACACCCCCTCCCCCGATATAACATATAAACACCAGATAGTATATAGATTGAATCATAAATATCGAGCTATATCAATTTCCATAACCAATATACTTAGCTCTTCACCCCATCACTATCGACCAACCACTCATTGCACTTACAAATCATTGCAAACACATCATAGCTACGCACCTGCAAATACCGGCTCTGGTCCAGCAGGCTGCTGCTGCTCCTTTTGACCGAAGAAATTCATTGTATAAATGTTGATTGAGAGGTGAAGTACTATAAAGAGGAGAGTAACGAGTAGACATTGAGGTGACTGAGGGTGTGTGTGTGATGTTTTCCGTACAATAAACGCAGTAACTAAAAATTCTGGGTTCCGCGGTATCTTTTTTATGAGAGTTACAGTGGCCCTCACTCACAAAAATGTCGAATGATTGGCCATTGCATTAAATTGGTCAGGAATAATGGCCTAAAATTGCACAAGGCTTCTCTACAACATATTTGTAGTTCACAGTAGAAGCGGTTTGGTGTAGATCGGCCTTTGAAAAATGGCTATTTTTTACCATGCATTTTACTTAGTGAATCAGTTTATGCTCAATAACTTTTTAACTAACAATATTCATACTAAGGCAGTACCAGATTCGGAATCAGCGTGCAAAACTGCATAAGATAGGATGTCTCCATATCTATAATTCGATGATTGGAAGACCTTCATATTTCAGATTTGTTAGTGATTTTGCTCATTTTTACTTAGTGCGGAAGCTAAAAAGGATACCTTTGCAAAATGTTGTACTGCGTTTATATCATTCACTTATTCACTCCGGTATCCTATCAGGTATCCTTGAGTGTCCTAGCTACATAGGTAGTACTGCCACAAACTTCTTATTTACACCAATAGTTGATCAGTAGCAGCCCCTTCACGTTGTACTAAAGAGTCAGGATTAGCACATCACAACAATGGTATTTATGACAAATTTAGGTTTAAATATGGTTGGCATTATTATCAATCAAACTTGATATTCACACTTCATTGCAATCAGTTTCTACAAACTGGTGTGGCGTAATAATAGTTTGATACCATTCGTACAATGTCTGGGGTTGATATTACTGAACTTGTATCTTCTAAGAAGGATGTACCGAATCTCCCAGCTACTATTAAACTTGCAAAGAACAGTAACAGTCGTCGAAAGAAGAAGAACCCTTCTATCAAGCTTCTTAGTAGACCAGTAGTAGTAACAAAGGAGGATGAAGACAGTGGCGATGGTGTACAGCTAAAGAAAAAGCATACCAAAGGAAAGGATACAAACAAATCCGTTGTACTTAAGAAGCAGCATAATAAAGGAGGTACAAAAGATATTCAGAAGAAGGCTTATGATACTAAATCTATGCACAAGGAATCTCCGGATGACGACGCATCAATAGCAAAGCTAAAGCAGCAGTTATTCGAACTTAATAGAGATTTGGAAAAGGAAAGGAATACAAGAGAAATGGTAGAGAGAATTTCCAAGAACATGAGCAACGAGTTTAAGCTGATTAAGGAAAAATTGGGAGAAGATAAACATTATTGTCTAAGCACACTCAAGGAGGAGTTAGAGTTTGAACAGAAATTGAGAATAACAGTGCAAAATGATCTCGATAAAGCAAACAATATGCTTTCTTCGGCTGTAGCAAATGAGCATAAGAAGATACGAGCTTTAGAAGAGAATATTGAAGTACAAAAGAAGGCAAATGAGTCCATCAAACGTGACCTTCAAACAGCAAGAGATCAACTAGGATCAGTAAAGCCGATTGAGATTGAACTATCTGAAGAGAAGCAGAAGAATCGTGACCTTCAAAAGAGATTACAGTATGAAGCAGCTGCTTGTATTGCAATGAGGATGGAATTACAATCAGTCAAGAGCAAGGAGCTTGAAGAAGAGTTGAAAAGAGAACGGTCGACCTCAATTTCGGATGGAGTATCTATTACTGAGTATAACGCCTTGAAGATGGAGCTACAGGCAACCAATAAAAAGCTCAAACATCTACGAGAGGCGAAAGCGTCAACTCATCCCCAATCTGAAGACATTGAATATAAGGACAATCTCATTAGACAGCTGAAGAAAGAGCTACACGATGTACGCGTGATACTGAAGAGCGAGCGAAAGAAATCTACTACACATCAGTCTGCCAATCGAAAGAAAGGTGATGGAGTCGGAAGCCTCTCTTTATTGGATTGGATAGATGATGCAATTCCAGGTCATTCAACAAAACACAATACTGCATCGATGATACCCAGTATACAATCACCTCCTACAAATTCTCAGAGGGTCATGCTGCTAACGCCACCCAGAAACATGTCACGGCCAGCTGAGCCGAATCAATCATCTTCTTCCTTGGCATCACCATCATCTCCGCCATCTCAACCGTCACCATCACCTCCTTCTCACAACAGTCTATTTCACTTTGAAGAAGACGATGTTTCTGTATCTCATGACAAAGCAATGAAGCCTTTGCACGATGAGTTGACCTTCTTGAAATCGGCTTATGACAAGGACGAGATATTGATCCAGGAAAACAACAACAAAGTCACTCATTTTATTGAACTTGGAACTGGTATAGATGACGACGACCAAGTGGTTGTGATAGGCTTGACCTGTCATATACCTGTCGGGTATCCATCATCTGGAGTACTTGATGTTAAGGCAGCAATACAGAGCGCCAACTGCTCTCACGGAGTACGAAAATGTGCCCTTGATGCTTTACCAGATTTAGAACAGCTATGCATGTATGAGGCCAAGGCAAATGAGGGCGAAGAATCTATTCATCAGATCTTTTCGCTGGCTAGTGGTTGGGCTAATACAGATTGGTATAATATGCTGTCAAAACAACGATCAGAATCAATAGATGAAACAAAAGAATTCACCAGTGGTAGTGGAGGTGGTCTATCTTTTGAGATATGTGTGGCTCTTATTTTTACGCATCATCTCGTTGAATCTCATCGAATACAACACATTAAGAAGAATGCGTCTAAACTATCGCTGGGAGGTTATATCAAAGTTGGTAAGCCCGGCTTTATACTTGTTGAGGGAAATGAAGAAGACTGTATCAATCTAGTCGAGGCGATATCAAATTGTAAAAAGATACATCATACCTCGACATTTAAGATTGTCAAGAAGGTTACCAAGCAAGTGTCTGGTATAGACTACGACGGATGTCTGCCCCATAAAATTGAAGAATTGGATGGGAAAATTGGAATGGATACACTTAGAGCTCATTGTGAAGAGTTGGGCTTCGTAGAGGAACTGGATGATCTATGCTTGCTTTGACAATAAGTGGAGAGGATAAAGCTGAACAAAGGTAGAGACTAATAAACTTAAGTCGTCTTGGAGATCCTATAACATGAACACTGCTGAAGAAGCCGAGAGGACGAAGCTAGAGAGGTCAGAAACTCGTTTTAGCAAAGCTGATCGATACATAGTAGTATAGTAGAATGAACCTAAAGACGTTGGATATCCAAATTTAGTAGGGGCATCTCTCCCCTCTGCACTCTGCACACTCACACTCATCACTCAGCACTCAAAGTTGGAGTGCTATAATCCTCGACGATGATCACTAGCATTGCAATCATCATAATTGGCTTTATTGCCACGGCTTTATATACCGAGGCGTTTGTTTCTATCGTCGGGCAAAAGACTTCGTGCTTAAATTGTCGGATACGATCTTCTGAAGTATCACTTTTTAGAAGTAAAAATAAAGATTATGAAACACCTATCTGTGGCGACAAAGAATTGACAAACTCTCGAAGGAATTTCTTAAGTTCTGCCACTGTAGCTGCAACTGTAGCAGTTGCAAATCCATTGCAAAGCTCTGCATCAACATATACTGACAAACAACTGAACCTATCTAATGAGGAATTAAAGAAGTAAGTTATATGTTTTATGTGAGATGTGTTTGTTCATCTATACTTTGCAATTACTCACTCTATGGTCCATTCACTTGCAGAATTATTACGTCGGATATGGTGGACAAATCCTTCCTGGTCTCAGCTGATATCACAAGGTCTGGTAAGTTGTAGAAGAGTGTTATAGGATACAATGCACTGTATTTTTGTGCATATCTCATGTTTAGGTACTCTAATTTCCGCATGCAATATGTGTTAGTTTATGACGAATCTGCTACATTTACTGATGAAATAGATGAATACACAATGGACAAATGGATTAAAGGAACAAAGTCTTTATTTGTTCCCTCAGGTTCTCGAGTTTCACTAGTTGGGGATATAGATGTTTCGACAAAGGCAGTTAGCTTTCGGTTTAGTGAAGACTTAATGTTTAACATACCATTTAAACCAGTGTGTAGTTTATCAGGAAAGGTAGTATTAGAGCGAGATGATAATACAGGGTTAATAACAAGTTATCGAGAGTACTGGGATCAGAGTGTAAACGAAGTATTGAAAACTGCCAAGTTCGGAAAGAAGGCATAAGATTACTATTTAAAAGATGATTGAAGCCATCTGTCTTCAAAACTTTTCAGTTGAGACTTATCAAATGTATCTGTAGATTCGTAGCAAGTGAACCTCATGTCAATATCTCTTCTACTTTGCACAGTTTTAGAATGTGGGGTTGGCTCCATTATCTCATCCACGGCTCTAGGAAGCACTTGGCTAAGTTCTCGTCTGATACTGCCAAAGCTTACTTTGGTTTTAGCACAATAGGTCTCAACAAGATGACCACTACCGCATCCAGTGTTGTATCTTCTCGATCAAGTGCTATCTCTTCTCGCAGTTCGGTTGCTCCCGACAAGGATTGAGTTGTTTGTTATTGTACCAATCAAAGAGTAGTCTGGCATTCGATCCATGATTCTTCTAATGTTTTCGATATCATTAGGATCGTCCCCATACTCACTGAAACAAGTTCGGCATATAACTCTTCCCTTTCCTCTACAAGCCTTACATATGACTTGTTCTCCGTATGTAATGTATGTACCAACTCCATCACAGTTCGGACAAGGAACTGCTCTCGTCCCATTGCATTCAGAACATGGTATCGTATCAGCTCTCTCGGAATTCTTAACTAATGACTTATCCTCACTTAATGCATTCCAGAAAGCTCTAGCTAAGTTACCATTGGCAGGCTGGTAAAGAATAGGTTGATATAAATGAGTGTATTACTGAGATAAACATTCAAATGATATTCACACAAGCAGCAACTTACTCCGCCTAAAAAGTAAACTGGAATAATCCACGCAGGGAAGAACCCCGTCTCTCCGATATCATTGTAGTGATATGACCAAGAGCCAGAGAGATATGAAATAAGTCCAACTTCTATCAATGGGCCGCCTATTGCAGTGGCTGCTGAAGTAATGAAACCAGACATTGTGCCATCGAGAAGAAGAAACCCTCCTCCTGCTAATGTACTCATTAGAACCAATATTGATGTTCTATCTATCTCACTGGCAAATAGTATCCCTGACAACCAGTACTGGAAAGTAAAGTAAGATATACCTATCAGTACCTTTGGAATAGAGGGATGAAGCTGTGTTATTGTTGTATCTTCTTCTTTCTCCATAAGTACTGCATCTAAACAGATGTATAGCCAACCAATAATAAAGCCAGCTAATCCAAACAGAGGAGGCACCCAGTAAGTTGTGACGCATGTCAGCAGATCTGTTCCTCCTTCTTTTCCAATACTTCCAATGATTGGAAATACTAATTGAGTTTCATATGTCAATACCCCAAACAATGAATGGTATGAATCTAAGAAGGGTCCGAGCACGGCACCGCACATTATCATTAGAAATGAAAAGTATAATGTTCTTTGAGGGTCGGATGTGATGGTATTAGTGAGAGTTTGTATAGATGATTCGTCTTTATCGTTGTTATTATAGTTGTCACTTGTAGACGATGACAATACCATCAACTTGTTATCTCTCTTGCATGTATTGATTGAACGAACTTTGTGTGCATATTTAGTATTTATCAGACCGGAAAATGAATGAGTCTGTTGTACCAATGATAATACACAGAACAATGTATGCATAATGAGATTCCTCATTACAGTAAAGCAGATATTGTAAAATGTGTTGTTGTAGGTAAATTATGTGTATGTATTCTCTTGGTCTTTTGCAATACTGCAATACAATAGTACTAATAGTCTAACTCTTCTTCCAATTCCTATCGATAAGGGGTAAGTTATCCTACTTATCAAACCAAACCAAAGTATTTTCACCTTATTCTGTAGGCACAAGCAGGCACAAGCACTACCAAATCAACCGTTCTTCGCCACTTTTACTCTTCTCCCCACATAACGACTTGCAACCTACATATGGATGAGGAGATGGCGTCTACTAATAATGATGATAGCGGAAGAAGCCATAGAAAGAAGGCAGCGCACGGACCCACTTTAAATGCAATCAAAAAAGCTAAATATGAAGCAAAACAAAAGAAGGCACAAACAAATTATAACTGTCCATCACAGTCTTTGTGGTTTAATGGTCGGGAAGAATATGCTGTATATATTACAGTAGATGATGTTCGTAACATTAAGAGAAAAAGAAATGATAAAAGTAATACATTGAATATAAGTCAGAGTGAAAATAGATTGATGCATATCGCAACTTGGATAGAACCCTTCTTTGATATGCAAAAGAAGGAGATACCAAGTATATCATCAACAAACACAAACAATACAATAAATGATAAAGAGAAGGAAAAGTTATTCATTGCAGAGGGTACAGAGACTGTTCGTATGATGATACAGCAGTGTAAAGCAGCGACAATAACTCACAACACATCTAATGGAGATAATACATGTGCACAAGTTACAAACTTTAATGATATTCAACAACAACAACAACAACAACAACAACAACAACAACAACAACCTCCACCAGTTCACCTGGTAACAATCTTATCCAAACCTGCAACCTTTTTTGATCAACCAATACATCTCTTGGGTGATATAGAACAACGAAATTTGATCAACAAATCATCTACAACATCAAATGATAGTATATCTCCGCCTTTCAAAATAGTTATTGCAAATGAAGATGCATTAACAGAAATATGTGGTTTCAAAATTGCTAGAGGCGCAATGGCTTGTGGAGTTATACCTACATTTATGCAATCAAATGGATATACTTGGTTGAAAAGATTATTAACACCCAAAGAAGTAACGATACCTAGTACAATGAATGCCCTACAACAAAACAGATTGCCAATCAGAAAGATACTTGCAATTGATGCCATATCAAACGCTGCCAACATGGGTTCAATAATCAGAACTGCTGCTGCATTCTCTATCGATGCTATCATACTTAGTAATGATTCATGTGATGCTTGGTATAGACAGAGTGTACGATGTAGTATGGGACATGTCATTACTATTCCAATAATGAGAGTGACTGACTGGGAAAATAGCATATCAAATGATAACGAGGCAGTCAAAGGAGACGTCGACGTCAGTGGATTAGCCAAGGTTCTACGATGGCTAAGATCTATGAATGTTGAATGCCTTGCAGCAGTTGTAGATGATGACAAGGATGATATCAAGAGTAATAACAAGGCTGTAAAATTACCACCACTTGTGTCGCTTGAAGCTAATCATCAAAAGTTTGAGAGTTCATGGTGTTGTGTCCTAGGCAACGAAGGGAATGGTATTCGTGAAGAGGTCATTAGAGAGTGTAACAAGCGTATCAAGATTAGTATGGCAAGTAGTGTAGACTCATTGTCACTTCCTATTGCCGCAGGCATATTGATGTATACATTGAGCAGTCGCTCCTGATGAAACATTCTTCTCACGAGATTTACATGTTGGGATTAAAGAGAATATACATACAAATTGACAATACAAGAGGGTACAAGCAACTGTCAAAGCTAAGGTACAGCAAAAAACTAAAAGATACACATGGATCATTTCACCCAAACTGTTACTTTATCATGCACTATAATAATATCCCCACCAACTCTATATCATCAAGTCTATACAAGCGTTACTCTTTGAATGGTACAAACAACAAAACAACTCAATCCTTGTCGGGAGCAACAGATGATCGTGAGGAGATAGCTGAAGAACGGGTAGAGACTACTGATGATGCGGTTGTCAAGGTCTTGTTGAGACCTATTGTGCTAAAACCAAAGTAGGCGCTTGCAGTATCGGACGAGAACTTAGCCAAGTGCTTCCTAGAGCCGTGAATGAGATAATGGAGCCAGCCCCACATTCTAAAAGTGTAAGCAAAGTAGAAGAGACAATTGAACCACGGGTAGACGTAACCCAGCTGAGGATGACGGGCTGTACTACCCATTCCAAGCAAGCCAATGACTTCCATAACCTTAGCACCAGCACCGTGCTTGACAGCACGACGAATTGACTCGGCAACCTTCCAGTTTGGGTTGGCTACATCCTTCTTATCACCACACAATGTCTTGATGATTAAATTACCGGCAATGATGATCATGACGAATCCAAGGACACTGGGCATTAATGCAGAGTAGAGGATACTCAACAAGTTACCAGTCGAGACCCAAATGAGGAAACCAAATGACATGATGAAGGCTGCCGTTCGTAGGAACCACTTCAACACTTTCAATGCTCGAGAAGAACTCTTGCTCATCTTGTTTGTCCTATCGTACAAATCAATCCATGTAACACCAATCTCAAAGTCGATAATGACACTAAAGGGGATGAGACAGTAGGTGAATAGTGGTGTACGTGAATTGTACCAGTAGTCATATCTATCAGCACCCATAATGTTGAGACCATAGATAAGTGTCACACAACACATTCCAAGAGCGGCCCATAGCAAGAAGAAGAGACTGTAAGCGGTAGCATTCCATTTCAGAGCCTTGGCACGGATGAGTTCACGAATTACAACAACGTCAGTGTAGATGAAACCACAAAGAACGAAGAACATTCCTGTGAAGAATGTTCCTGCAATGAAACGTGAAAGAGTATGTCCTTTACAATCATCAGCAGTGAAACCTTGATCGAATTCTTGATCATCAAAGCTTAGCTTTCCAGGGTAGTCGAACCAAAGTTGGTTGCCTTGGCGAGTGAATAGGTGAGAGGAGGTGAAAGAAGTTGTTAGTGAGAATAGTTGACAAACACAGCAGTGCTGCACAACAAAGGAAGAAAGATAATCAAACATAACAATAAAGAAGAACTTACAATCACAACGTCCACCTTTCTCAAATCTAGCATCCTTAAAACATTCCATCTTTGCAGGACAATCGTTACAACGAGCACCTGGGGAGCATCCTATTTCAGCATATTCTCTCCTTCGTTCAAAGCCAAGTGTTTGGCCATTGACTGTACCAATTAAGCCCAAGAGGAGAGCACTTAGTATCACAAAGCGTCCCATGATGATCTTTTAAAGCTGTCTCTTTCTATTTGATTACAACAAAGATCAATAAACACGTTTGTTTTGCAATCAACAACGTTTTGCAAGAAGAAAATGAAAGAGAAAATCAAAACGAAAAACGAGAGAGAAAAATGAAAAAATTATTTTAGTCCCCCCTACAGTCTCATAACTATATGCTACCGCCCTCCTACCTCATCAATATGACTACTTCACCTAATACATCCACCCCTACTGAGGGCCAAGAGCCTAGCAATAATATTGGTACCTCATCGGCTGAATCGAAAGAAACAACAGCGCCTGATATGCCCACCAAAGACACAAACACTAATGAAGGTGCATCATCAACATCATCGGCCCAACCATCCGATAATAAAAAGCGTAGATCAAACATTCAATTAAATAAAGATGATCATCCAGAGGGTAATTCAGATGATGATGACGGTGAGCTTAATGATGAGGGAACTAAGCGTAGTGACCCCTTCAAACGTGCATCTGAGGTAAGTTTTTATGATGTAACATGTTATTTTAATTTATATTATGTATTGCAATATTATATGGATTGGAGTCTATCATAATACAAGACAGTTGCAATAATTTGTGTTTTGTTGTATATATCTAAGTTGTACTCTATTTATTATTAATCCAAACTAACATTTATGTGCAACAAAATTTACATCACCCATATATGTTCATGGAATTATTATTTAGGATGTGATTAAGAAACGAAAGATTGTCAAGGCAAGTAATAAATGGGGTAGTGGAGGAAATGGTAGTAGTACTAATGGTGGTGGCGCATTTGCTTCTGTAAATCTTGCTGCCCCTACAGAAAATTCTAATAAAGATAATACTACATCTATTTTTGGGTCAAGTAGTAGTGGTAGTACGTTTGGATCAGCCACGGCAAGTACTAGTTTAGGATTTGGTAGTGTGGGAGGTAGTACTACGAATAAATCTGGAGGGTTCGGGTCAGGATTTGGAAGTGTATCTAGTGGATTTGGTTCATTGAAGTCATCATCTACAGGAAAGGAAGATTCAACAACAACTAAATCGACAGGCTTTGGTGGGGGATTTGGTGCTGTTTCTTCTGGTTTTGGTTCACTTAATTCATCTACAACCGCGCCTTCTTCATTTGGATTTGGTACTAGTACAACAACAAATAATGATGACACTGCATCTTCTCCTGATAAAACTACAACAACAAACGGTAGTGGTTTGGCAACAAATGGTGCTGGTAGTCCATCATCCAAATTCCCAACTTCTTCTGTAGTGGATACAACTAAT
>Ga0075439_11059_pt1 | contig 15727 bp, 10 predicted proteins | sample MintriSingleCell_FD_74264 | JGI IMG/M metagenome (GOLD analysis project Ga0075439, IMG submission 74264) | Marine eukaryotic communities from Monterey Bay, USA to study complex ecological interactions - Minidiscus trioculatus JGI Plate_4_G5... | ecosystem: Environmental > Aquatic > Marine >... | reverse complement strand
ATCTTTCTTTACTAATTGGGACTCCTTCATCTCGTCATAATGCGTTTCTGTAACATAGCGCAAAAAAGAGACACATGATATGCACACTTTTGATCAAGAGAAAGATGACGCACCATCACTACAGTACGTAGACCCCTGTTGGCCTCCGTCTTATGGACAGTACTGTCAATGTTATCAGTGTCAGTATCAATACCTTGGACTTCATTTGCAGTTGCAACTGCATCGACTACTCCGCTACCGATGATGACAAAGTAACCAGGGACGAACGTCAATAGTTTGCTGTAGAAAAACATGATTGCAATGGATTTTGTATAGATATAAACTGTATCGTAGTAGATAATATTTTGCTATCCTATTCTGTTGTACTTCAAGGTGCACAATATATTATTATGGCATCGTTTGGGTCATCATCCATCCCTAAAACTTGGCCATGAAAAAGTGCAACGGAAAGAAACTGAGAAGTAAAGACCAACGGTCTTTCTTACGCATTATGTAGGCCTAAATGGTATCCTGGTGAGGTACGAGTGGGGTCTCGTTTATAGCGATGTATGTTCTTAGATTAGATTACAGATACTCACTCTACATTTTGGTTACCTCCTCACTTGTAATCTTCCCTGCCAAGTAATACCTTTGACATTGATCAATCTTAACATTCACCAACTTTCCGCGTAACTCATCAATATCCCCATCAAAGTAGACAATGTAGCCATGGGTCGTCCTTCCCATTACCTGTGTTGGTTTCTTAACATTCCTTTCTTCTACTAGGACCTCAACTACTCTATCCATCATTCTTGCTCGACGTTCGGTGGCATGTTGAGCATTCAACTCATTAATTCTATGCAATCTATCTTGTTTCACATCTTCGGGTAGTTGATTCTCCCACGTTGCAGCAGGCGTGTTTGGCCGAGGAGAGTATGCGGCTGTATTGACAGTATCAAACTTGACTTTTTCCATGATATCGAGAGTGTCCAAAAAGTCTTGTTCTGTCTCCTCTGGAAATCCTACGATCACATCTGCGGTAATGGCCGCATCGGGTAATCGTTGTCTGATACGATCAACAATCGATAGGAACTTTTCACGTGTATGTCCCCTTCCCATGGCCTTTAGTATTGCATTGGATCCAGACTGGAATGGAATGTGAAAGTATTCACATGCAGCCTTTGTATCAGCCACGGCATCGACAACACCCAAACTCATGTATCTTGGATGAGATGTTACAAAGCGTAGTCGTTCTAATCCAGGAACATCTCCAACGATACGTAACAGGTCACTAAACTTTCGTTTTGGCAACATATCTCTACCATAAGCGTCAATATTCTGACCTAACAATGTAACCTCCTTGAAACCTTGCTTTACCAATTCTTCAATCTCACCAACAATACTCTCCACTGGACGACTCTGTTCCACACCTCGTGTAGTGGGTACAATACAATACGTGCATCGTTCGTTACAACCATAGATAATATTCACCCATGCCGCTACACTACTCTGTCGTCGAGGTTTGGTACTATCCTCCATAATATGTGAGGCCTCAGTTGCAACTACCTGATTACCATTGGCTACATCTTCCAATAAATCAGAGATACGATTAGCATACTGTGGTCCCATGACCAAATCAATTTCAGGTATGCGTCGTAATAAACTCTGTCCTTCCTGTTGTGCTACACATCCGGCAACGATGATGGTAATGTCTTCACCGGATCGTTTACGCTTTGCATGTGGTCCTAAATAGGAATATACCTTCTGTTCAGCATGATCACGTATCGAGCAAGTGTTTAATACAATAACATCTGGTTTCTTCTTCTTTTCTTGTTTGTCATCTTGTAATGGACGGATACCCAGACTCATTAATTGACCTTCGATACGTTCAGAGTCTGCTGAATTCATTTGACATCCCATTGTTTCAATTTTGTATGTTAGATCTAATGACTGTGTATCAGTGTCTTCTTGGACTAATGCACCTCCAAGTACACCTTGCAACTTAGTACCCCGACCATGACTTTCCTTCCTTGTACCAGTACTACCGCCAATCTCCATATCGTTAGTAATAATCATAGCCTCCTTCTTTTGCCTTTCTTCCTTCTCTCGTTTCTTCTTTGTACTCCGTCTTTCTTTAACATAACTTAACTTACGTACATCTACCATAACATCAACTACCTGTACTAAATGCACACCTCGATTTGATTCAACTTGTAATATATCACCTGGTTTAGTAGGCGTTGATAGAATACTTTGCCGTGCAGAAGGGGGTAGTATTAAATCTAAATGTTCATTTGGATTCTTAAATCTCTTCTCCTCTCCTTTAGTTGACGAATCATTATTAAAATCTTCTCCCAAGTTGAGCCAACCAACAGAACCACCCTCATCTCTAGTAACTTCACAATTACTAACAATCTTTGCCATTTCTTCAAAGTTCCATTCACTCTTTGTTAATTTGTCTAAAGTTTGTTTAGCTAATTCTGTAGAGGCGAATAGTATATGATTTAATCTAAGTGCTAATAGTGGTGATCCTTCTTCTTCATTTTGAGGTGTTTTATAATCGATAAAGAGACGTGAATCTACTGATGAGCCGCGTGCTGTTGGATATTTAATGTTTGTTTCGGATCCTGTAACTGGTGATGTTACCACTGCTTTGTTTGTTATATCTTCAATGGTTGAGTAGAGCTGAGTGTTGATGGCTGAAGATGGATGATGATGATGGGTACATAATTTTGATGTTTGTTGAAAACTATGTGCTGTTGGTATGGCGGCGATGGCAACTAGGAAGACGGTGATAGAGATTGTAGTAATGCGCTTCATATTTGCAATGATGGATAAGAAGAGATAGTATCAAATACTCTTTTAGCTATTGATTGCTAGCTTGTATGGCATCATCGACCACCAAACTTGCACAAAAAATACTATCTTGGATACCGGCGTCGCAAGTCGCATGGTGTGCATGCAGCAGCAGTAGTGTGCTTCAGTAGTAGGCTAATACCATTATATCAAATGGAAGAGATTGCGTTGCTACCACACAACGGCGATAATGTTATTTGCAGTGAAGTGTTGTTACCATTACAGTTGTTACCATTACAGTGGTGTGCTCATATGACGCTCACTAGCAAGTTGCCGATGCTGCGCGAGATAGTGTTGTTGTGAAGTTTTGCAGTTTAGTAAGTCGAATCGACCGTGCTATTGGTAGATTCTATTGTAGATGTGTAATCTTAATGGCAATCTAATAGCCCACCGGAGTTGTGCAACTACGGTGTATTTCACTTAACAGTTATGCAACTATACAAATTATGAGCTCAATCTGCACACAATTATGAGCTCGCAAAGCCACTCAATAACGAATACTACGTGAATGAGGGTCACTGAGCCGCTCCAATCAATAACGGATGGTCATAGGCGGCTCCAAACGTATCACTATTACGTGATGGCCGATCCAATCAAACACTAGCTTGATTGATGGTCATCCTGAGAACGAGTACCACGAATTGCTCTCATAACGCCAGACAGACCACAAACACGGTATCCTTTTCACAGTCCCCTCAAACTAATCCGACATACAAACCTACCAACTAACCCACACATATCCCACAACTAATAACCAACATGTGTCGGCTTAGTTTGCCAACAGGATATCTAATGGTCGTCGTAGATGTCGTACAACAAGTTCGAGACATGATACTTGCGCTTACCTCCATATAAAACTTTGGTAGCCAAGTCGGCACAATTCTCATTTGTATCAATCTTGGCAACTAACATCTCATTCATTGCCACTGCTTCACGTACAGCATGATAACAAACTGAATTACACTTCTTCTTTAATGTAGACTCCGGTCGTTGGGTGTTGTGTATTACTGACATGTTGTCTCCATAAACATATGAAGGATCAGGAAGTGGAACTCCCATCATTCTCAACTTATAACGAAGACCTCGTAGTTCTTCCATTAACAACTTCATAGACACAAACTCTGCACCAAACACGGATGTCTCAATCGTAGATTGTTTCTTACTAAACCATACTACCAAGGCCATATTCAAGAAGATGAAATACCCAGAACGAGATCGTCTAGTCCTCTTCTCCCCAGCATGATCACTATCACAGTATCCCCGTAAGATAACTTCTTTACCTCTAGCTTGTGGAGCATTAGGAGGTATAGCTTCCTTAACTTCACCATAGAATTGCTTCCAATCACACTTGATGAAGTCGGTCTCATTTATCTCGGGATAAGTAGGATCAAAACATAACCTTGAATTGTACTTCTGTTTGAGGAAGCCAAACATGTGCAACATTGCATCTAGATGACCCTCCCTCGGCATTGCCATCATCGAAGCACTCATAGACACTTCAGTGATGATATCAACTCGACCTAATTCCACTGCCCATCGTGCCATACCAATCAATGAACTATACCACGACGCTAACTCAGGTTCTAACAGCGGTGATGTATCTTCTTCTGGTATGTAATCAGTAGGGAATGGATTCGCGAGTTTACCCGTTGGTAACTTCCATCTTGGATTATCTAACTCCTTCAGGAACTTTTCAACATTCTCAACAGCTTCTTTAATGTACTTGGCAGGACTATTAGCCCATGCTTCTACTCCGTTGTTCAGTGTCATCTTCTTTAATCTAGCACCAAGATATATATCAGGATCTCCAATAGACCCGTCCTTCATCTTGAAATACTTATCTATTCTTGATAACACACTCTCGGCGTCATGATGTACTACTAAACAATCATCAACATATAATAGAACATATGCCCAGTACTCGAAACCATCCTCTGGACGAACCATAGGCTTCATCCACAGATCCATATCAGCTCGACATGGCTCAAAATCTAGAGTTCTCATACACTCCGCTAAATGGTTACGGAAGGAAGCGCCGCTAGTCTTTAGACCATATATAGCACGAACTATTTCAGCCATCTTACCAGCATCCTTACCGAACTCAGGTCCCAGCCGAGTGACTATCTTCTCTTGAACAGGCGCGGTGATATATGCGTTCTGTATATCTCCCACTTTAACTTGCAAATCATTCAAAGCAGCGAGTGTTAAGGCAATCCTAACCGTCTCCCTACTTACTACACTTGCGTATGTGATGTTTGCTGGCGGCTTTGTCATATGTCCACCTGCCACAAGTCTTGCTTTGCGTCGGAAGTTCTCCATCTTCACGTCAAATATCCAATGGCAGTTTATATGTTGATACCCGAGTGGTACCTTCTCACCATCTTCAAGGACACGAAATGCGGGACGGACATCAGCTTCTTCCTTTGCAATCGCATCAGACCACTTTGAATTCTTATTCTTCTCATCTAATGCATAGGCCTCAGCTACTGTCTTAGGCAGCTCAATACCAAACTTGTGAGTCTTCTTGAGATATCTGGCATTACCACGCTTCTTAACTGCTGCAATGATACTTTCTCTTTTCTTTAGCACGGCATTAACCCACCAATTAAATCCTGGCTCATGGTCAATCTCTTGTGCAACAGCATACTCAGCAGTCTCAATCGGATGTGACTCTTTCATATCCTTTAATGATTGCCACGACGTTGAACCATCCTTCCATTGAATACATAGTTCATATCCAGCGGTACTACGACGTCTAGCAGCCTTACCTCCTCGATTAACAATCTTCTGATCCTCTAGAGATAATGCCTTATCATTCTTCCGGTAATCAACTATAGAATCCAATAATAAGTACTCATTACCGTCAGCATCACAAGATGCATACATTGACTCTGCGATAACGTTAGCAGTAAGTTGACTAACTTCTCCATCAGCAAACTCGATATTATACTCCCGAGTATCCAGTAATGGATTATCATTAGCTCTTCCTAAAACATTACCATCTGCATCTCTTTTCCGACTCACTACCGTTCCTCGGGCATAACCACTACCCCTTGGTAACATTACTGATGCATTAACATAATTATCATGAGCCTCAGGCGTCGGAATCACTTCTTCTTGCGGTAGTTCATCATCAGCACTACCTTCTAATCCGTCTTCATTATTATTAGTAGGTGTATCGGCATCAACATACATATTATATGTAGGAGTATCCTCCAAGTTGATATCAGGAAAGTCAGCAGGATCAGCATTCGGTCCATATCTCTCCCGAATTGACTCATCAAAATCTTGCCTCAACTTCTTGTGTACCTCGCATGCAATCTCCTGCTCATTAAGTGCACGATAAGTTGATCGGCATACTGCCTCTCCATTAGCCTTCAAGATATAGGCAACCATACTCGATCCTACATCAATTGCAGGTCCAAGCCAACGACCTAAAACTGGATTCTCATCAGGATATTGGACTGGCTCATCACGAAACATCACCCAATCATAAAATCCATGCTCACAGTACTTGCTGATATCGGCAGTCTCGCCCTTCATAACAGTCTCAGGTACTTCCCCATTCAAACCAAAGATGTCGAGTGCAGTGTGAGACCTAACAAACGCCTCAAACTCGATGGCATCATCCCATAATCGTTTAGGACATCCCATTCGTACCATCTTCCTTCCAGCACCCTTCTTGACTTCTCTAATCGTCCCCTCAGCCTGTTGTTGCCAAGGTGAATACGGTTCAGTCTGTTTGATATGACAATCAGCTTCTCTACATTTCTTCTGAAATAGTCCACGAGTCTGCTCTTTAGATCCATCCACAATCATGTTAGGAGGCACGCCATCTCGTGTAAACAATAAAGATAACGTCTCGTGTGTTTCACTCTTCTGTTTCATACCGTGAGCTCTTGCCCAACCAACATTAGTAGAATATATTTGAGCATATTCATTCATTCTTCTTGATACAGTGTTGGACTTCATGGTATCTGTAAACATATCACGTTGCAATCGGTTGTACCGCAGGAACCTATCTTGTGTACTATATCGACGAGACAGTGAAGGATTAAGTGTAGTCCTCACTCCTCTCTGGGTAGTACGCTGCACTGTACGCCTTGCTGCAGCTGGAGATATATTCCAATTCTTTGATAGACGTTCAGCAGTAACTCCAATCTTTCCTTTACCAACTCCGACTCTTGACACTGTAATAGTATTAGCCAGTGCATGTCCAAAGTTGTAATCTGACGTGTAATCTATTGAATGTAAGTCATCACCATTGATATCACAACCAGTAGTGACGGAACTAATGACACTTCGTCCCCTTTCAATAGTTTCACGGCTTATAACTTGTCCCCTGAAATCAGTCATACTCGCTTCTTGCTTGGCATAATCTAATTCAGAAGGCTCCCAATCAGGCAATTCACTAGTCATCTCGATGTGAGGGATATCATTATCCATCCATTCACTCATAGATGGCTTGCGTGTTGGGAAGTAACTCGTCACACCCTTAATCATTAGTGGGATGATCAGAGGTTGTTCGGCATCCAAAGGATTGCCTACTACAATGGCATGTGTTTCTTCATTCGGCTTGTCGGCCAGGAACTTGGGTAACTCATTAATCTTCACACCGGCTACCCTACTTTGCATTGGACACATCAAATGATTATCTAACGACTTGCAATGAATAACTTGATGGTATACTAACATGTAAACTTGTCCAGTGATCGGATGATCATATGCAACAGCTCCAGATATGGTTGGACATTCAACACTACCTTGGGTTGAATCCCAGCCAGTAACATCCATGGGTCTGATAAACTAAGTCGAATCGACCGTGCTATTGGTAGATTCTATTGTAGATGTGTAATCTTAATGGCAATCTAATAGCCCACCGGAGTTGTGCAACTACGGTGTATTTCACTTAACAGTTATGCAACTATACAAATTATGAGCTCAATCTGCACACAATTATGAGCTCGCAAAGCCACTCAATAACGAATACTACGTGAATGAGGGTCACTGAGCCGCTCCAATCAATAACGGATGGTCATAGGCGGCTCCAAACGTATCACTATTACGTGATGGCCGATCCAATCAAACACTAGCTTGATTGATGGTCATCCTGAGAACGAGTACCACGAATTGCTCTCATAACGCCAGACAGACCACAAACACGGTATCCTTTTCACATTAGTGTAGTTGGCGCCAACAGCAGTGGAAGAGGCTGTGCATAGTATCAAATGTATTGCAAAATTAACACAAGAGCACCTCTTCCACATAATCAGTTTGTACCACACAATATGATCACCATCCAGCTTACTATCATCTTCTACTTATTATGTCATCAACCATCCATTGCATTACTTGTATCTTCTCCATCGGCGACGATATCACCACATGCACATAGGCTCGGTCTTAGAACATCATCATCTATTGTTGATCAAAGATCGTTAACAAAGACATCATTATCTCTGACTCCTCCTGATGCTACTTCGATACTACTCAGTTCTAATGATGATACAGTACTCAAATCAGTAGCAGAGGCATTAGGATATCTTATTGGGGTGGCTTCCATCTTACTTTATACTCCAATTGCCGTGCGGATAATAAGAACAAAAAGCGCCAATGGACTAGCAGTCAGCACCTGGTGGCTGAAATTAATAAGCTTTACATGCACAGATATATACAATATTAGAAATGGTTTTCCAATTGCAGCATATAGTGAATCAATAATCATTACATTGGAGGCTATCATTGTATTGGGATTGGTTACATATTACCAACATCGATTGAATGCAACAACATTTGTACTCCTTGGTTGCTATATTATCTTTTCAACTTATGCATTATATGGAGCACCTGACGAATGGATTAATATAGGTCAAGTTACTTCAATCATACTCAGTACTTCAGCATTATTACCACAACTGAAACAGAATGCAGATCGACAAACATCAGGAGACTACTCTCCGATCACTGCCTCATTGGCAACAGTGGGATGTATATTACGAATCTTTACAACAGTGCAGCTTGCCGATTCGGATACACTAATATTATTGAATTATGGAGTAGCATTGCTATTGAATCTATCGGTATTAAGTCAGATTGTCTATTTTGGTACACAAAAGGAAGGAAAGACACTAACTGACTTGTTTTTAGCTGATGTGAAATCTGCTGAAAAAGTTGGAGACTGAAGGATACGACTATGCTTGGTTTGGCTACCTAACAGAAAGTATGGTGCGATTCTTTGTATCTATAGTGATTCTTTACGGATACAGATATACTTGTGGTTTGAGCTAGAGCTGAAACCAAGACGAGGATTGTGAGTGAAAGGGTCAAGAGCCTCGAGAGATTTGCTACTCAAGAGGATATTAATGACTCCCTCGTTGGCATCAGATTGTTGGAACTGACAGTTCTATTACATGTTACAGCTTCACAGAATCTGAAACAAAATATGTAATCTCTAGATGTTATATGGCTAGACCTTCGTCGGCCTACATCTTTCTTCTTCCCATTCCTCTGCTCATATCTTTGTTCTTCATGCAATTCAATCTCTAAATGGGGTCGTCCACATAAAGCAATTCTAATCACTTTCCCGTTCCCAATTCATTTCAAACACTAATAACATATAATCTTCCCCAAACTACACAACTCCTCAAATCATTTGCTCTCCCCTCTTGGTCTTCTTCTTCATCGGCTTGACATCATCTTCGTCCGCCGACTCCTCCTCAGGTGGAGGGTCAAGAATTTTGTTGATAATGAGTCCAACCGTAGAACAATAATTCAAGGTAACCGTGGTAATGTATGCACCCTTGGCATAATGAGCAGTTGGCTTTGGAGGTGCCTTGATTTTTGACTTTGTCTCCAACTTAGCCTTACTTTCAGGCTTTATATTGGGATCCAAGGGCACACTTCCAGCTGTACTGACAAGACATTTCTTTCCTTTCATCTTCTTATCACCAAGTTTGGACTTCTCTTCCAACTTTTCCTCTTGTGCACTACCAGTGAAATCTCTTGGAATAACCATTGTCTTTGCCCCGAGCTCATGAATGATCAACTCAACCTTTCCCGTCATCATGGCAGCATCTGCCTCATCATGTCCATCGGTTTCACAACGAGTTTGAGCAATGTTGAATTTGAATGAGGTAGTTTGCGTAACACCATTTAGTCTACTCCAATTTCCTCTGTAATCATTGTGTTTTGCTCCGTGATATGTTGTATGGTAGCCAAGATCAACTCCGTCCACCCTATAATTGATCATAACTCCACCCCTATCTGTCCCGACACTCATAAAGTAATCTAACCCGGGCTCAACCTCTAATAATCAAATACAACAATAATGAGAAACATGAGAACAACTCTCACGTAATAATATATCCACACAACATTAAGATTCTTACCAGCATATACCTGACCATCACTCGGAGCTACATGTTCTTTGAATGGTTCTTTGGTAGTGGCATCTACCAATTGTAAAGAGAAATCTCCAACTTTCATCTTGTAATCTAAATTAGAGATAATTTGATAATATCTTTTGGACACAAGATATGCACATAATTTGGGTGAGAGAGAATACGATATATTATATACACACTCAATATCACGATGAATACACTACGTTCCTCATCAAAGTTTATTAGTTCAATATAGACTCCATAATACACGCCTCGCTATAGCATTAAGAGTACATATAAAAAAAGATCGGTGCATCACCTAAAAAATACATTCACATGCTCGACACGAGAGATAATATTACGCCCGCGGCAATACACAAAGGTACCACCTCACCTTTCTTTAAATATAGATCAGTTTTAGAAGGAGAAGAGTGTACAAAGGAGGTGTAGTAGGCAACACTTGAGTACAACAAATATCTAGACACTGTCTTGTCTAATTTGGTTATCCGGGAATAATAAATTTGGCGACTCACCCCCCACTTAGAGGTTACTACGATACTCAGTTTTACTCTCTAATATATATCTACCTTTGTCTCAGAGTCGATATACATACATACCCAAAGGTGAGGTTTGAATGTATTGCAGATGTGCGGTACGTGATTGGGAGGGTGGGTGGATGGATATACAATACCGGTTGTTTGTTATTACCCCTGATATTGTTTTCTATATGATTGGCAAGGACAAGGACACAAACTCACATTTGTCACATACCCTTATCTTCAAATACTGAACAATGAAGGATAAACGACCATACGATTGAGATGGATAACGATAAAATTAACACCTGGGTATTGAGAAAACTCAAGCAAAATGATCAAAGTATCACTGGCCTCAAGGTAGCATTCGTAAATGACGACGATGGTGAATGTTTTTTTAATAGTGTTAATTGGAAAGAGGATGGTGATTGTATTGCCAAAAATACGCAACTCAAGAGGCTTGTCATGGGGCGTCTTGGATTAGAAGAAGAAAGGAACAATGAATGTACAAGAGAGCGACTCCGGGATTTCTTTTCGTGCGTACATCGTAACAGATCTATTTCCAACATTTACTTTGGACAAATACTTATTAATGATGAGTTTGGTGGTGGTTTGATTGAGGGATTGTGTGGTCACCCCAGTCTAGTAAAATTGAATTTCTGTGAAGAAGATTTAGACAAACCACACAAATTGGGTAGTATTGGATGCACTGCAATTGGGAAAGTATTGAAACATCCAAATTGCAAATTGAGAGATCTTGTTCTTTCTCATTGTCAACTTGATGATGAGTTACTTGGTATTGTGTGTGATGCACTATTGGGAAACAGTATAATAAAGACTTTGCATCTAGATGATAACAAAGATATTACCTCATCTGGGTGGAGGATAGTTTCATATGTTTTGCAACATCCAAACTGCAGATTAGTTGATTTAGATTTATCATTTAACAAAATCAGCAGAAGTTGTAAAGGATGGCAGACATTACTCAATCAAATATCACAAACATCAATGGAAAGTCTGAAGGTTAGTTATAATGAAATTAGTGATGCTGACCTAGCTATGTTGGCTAACGTTAGTACATTGACGTCTCTGGATATGAGGGATATTTCATGTACTCCAACAGGCTGGCGATCTTTCTTCAACTTGTTACAAACGAGGAAAACTCAATTAGTGAAGCTTGACATATCCCAAAATATCATTGGCAGTGTAGGTGTCACGGCTCTAGGAAACTTGTTGAGTAATATGGGCTCGTTGAAAACACTTACTATTCATGCCATGAAACAGATTTCTTCACAAGGCTGGCAAGCATTTTTCACGATATTGCAAGATACCAATATGAGCTTGGTACAACTCTCCCTCTATAAGAATAGTATTGATGATGAAGGGATGCAACTTTTGGTGAGGTTGGTTTCACGAATGAGTTCCCTTGAGTTTCTAGATTTGAGTGAAATACGGCTGGTGACACCTGTCGGCTGGCAAGCACTGTCTGACTACGTCCAAAGTCCAAACTTCGCTCTCACAAAACTTCATTTATACGGAAACAATATCAATGATGACACGGTGGTTGCATTTACAAATGCCTTGACACATAACAAAACTTTGTTGGAACGACTTCATCTTTGTGGATGTACTGATGAAGAAGGTAAAAAGTCAATAACAGAGAGAGGATGGGAAGCTGTTTCTGCCCTTATTTGCAACAAGAGAAGCATCACAGATACCTACTACTCCAACCATAGTTTGTTGTCTCTCAGGGATTTGGATGATTTTCTCGTGTATGATGCTGATGAATATAATCTTCCTTCTGCTATTGCTTCACATTTGAAACTAAATGAGAACGATGACAAGGTAGAAGTTGCACGTCAAAAGATTCTACAAACTCACTTCTCAAGTCAAGATGATACTGCAAGCATGCAAGAGTTGCTCGGTATTGAACTAAAGGTAATGCCGACTGCCATTTCTTGGATGGGGAGGCCAAGTCATGACGATTGGAGTGGTACAAAAGTATCTGGTTTGTCCCTAATGTACAATCTGATGAGGAAACTGCCAGATCTAGTTGATTCTAGTGCTCAAAAGAAGCATGCTTCGAAAAAGAGGAAGCGGACAGAAGTTCAGTTTTGTTGTGTCTCATGAGAACCAGTTTACTAAGCTAGACCTAGAGAAAGAACAAAAAGATATAAACTCTGAACCTTATGAAACTAAATGAGACTTCCTCTGTATGACGAATGGTCCATCGGCTAGAGACGCTACACCTCTTGCCAACTCTTCTAATGCCAGTATGCAGGGATGATAATTACTTTGATTTGGCTTCTCACTATCATCACTATTGTCAAAGTTATTGATCGCTTCTTTCCCCATTACCGATTTGTATATCTTTGAGCAATCTTCATATGCTACATTGCCATTGATATTATCACTATCACTAATGCATTTAACTCTCATGCGTAGATCCAAATCAGATGGTGCATCATCTCCACAAAAGTATTGCTGTATTGTAGATATATGATCTTCCAACCCAGATACTGATACCACACAACAGCTAGGATCTCTCAATAATTGCTTTGCATTTGACCAATCACCAGATAGCTGATTTGTTACTGTTGTATCTAGTAACTCCGATGATGATACCGATGTTTTTCGAATAGTAGATGACGTTGTCGATAATGAAAGTACTACATATGAATATGATATAATATACAAGTAGATGAAAGTGGTAACAAGTGTCACCATGGAAAAAAAGAAGATTGTGTGGGGATTGTTTTGATTTGTCGATTTGGTATCTTCTTGTGTGAACCCTACTCGGCTTGGTCAAATGCCGCTACCACAATAAAGGTCAGCAGCAATAAATTGCGATCATTATTGTATTCAGTCAAACACGCTATATCATATGGTTGAGCATAATCGATACAGTTATTACAAAAAAATGACGCATTGAGGTATCCTTAAAAAAATGCGGAGGAGATGGCCGACAATGGCATCAATATATACTTATCATCACTGTCAGTAATCAGGTTTTATGCCAGTTGTTGCCATCTACATAATCTTCATGTCATCTATCATGTCATCTATCACCGCCGCCAGTTCTAGTTCTAGCTCTTTAGCCATTGCAACTCGACTACATCTGGGCCAAGCTTCCCTACCTCCCCCAACATCACAACTGCACAAAACACTCTCGTCATTTGCTCAAGTTGCTTCTAACATTGGTGCTACACATGCAGTTGTTGCTGTTGATAGTGAAGAAAAGTTAGAGGGGTATGATTTGCTAGAAGAAGTTACCAAGATTTGTCAATCATTAAATGATAGTGATAATGATAATGACAACTCATCAGAGATATGCACATCATCATCTCTTAAAACAAAGATACATGTACTACCTGTAACACCCTGGGGAAAGTTCGTTCCTGCATTGAATGCAATAGTAACTTGGTGCGCAAATCACAAATGTCAATACTTATTATTTGCATCAGCAGAGGTACAACTAACACAAGAAGTACTGAATGTATTGATTAGTAAAATGGATATAGAAAGTACATTAGTTGTTGGTACTGTATTATCTGGACATGAATATAAACAACCAATAAATGAGGAAGAGATTGAAGTAGAATTGACTGGTAGAACAACTCCATGGAATACATGTGCATTATGGAACGTACCAAAGCTAGCATTGACTGGATTCCTCTTAGTCTCCGAAGGATTACATCCCGACGACGACGAAGAAGGGATATCATCAGCAGGTGTAGAAGAAGTAGTAGCAATTGCAACACTACAAAATATATTACAACCAAGTAATGCACAAGCAAAGTTAGTTTCCATACTAGGAACATCATGGGGTATACAAGATTTTAATAATGATGAGAAACGAAAGGAGTGGCATGAAAAGAAGATGCAAAGTAAGCTAACTCGAGCTCAAAGACAATTGGATTTATTGGGGTTGAGTGGTACTGTTATACATTGCTAATATTCATGAACAAGATGAATCAGATATATGACACAAAGCTCATTAGAATCAGGGTATCGACAGCAACAATAACTACTAGTTTTACTTTCTTCAATTAACATACACAACTCTCAACAACAGCACCCCCACAACACAAGGCACTCGTCATATCAATTTAAATTGAGCCGTCTTCTGAATCAAATTCATAAGTATCACGATCAGGACTGCGGCGGATACTGGCATTATCAGTTGGTGGCTCAATACGACGACGACTTCGGCTACTCGACTTTGATGACTTGCTACAACGTCGCTTCTTGGATCTCTTACGACGCCTGCTCTTACTAGATTTGGATGAAGTGCAGGAAGTGGATTTGCTGGATTTTGCTTTACTAGACTTGGTGAATGGAATCGGCTTCGGGGTGGGCTTCGGTGTGGGTTTTAGTGTGGGAGGTGGGTTGATAGGCTGGCATTCACAAACGGTGCTAATCAACTGTGGTAGTACCTCACACTGAGGTGGAGGGATTAATCCTACAACGCCCAAGTTCTCCAATACACCGCAGGGGATCTGACCAGACTGCCCGGGGAATGAAACAGCTGCATCTGGATTGCCCACCTCCATTCTATCACCGCAAACGCTGCAAGAAGGCTGCTGCTGTGAGGCAACAGATGACAGAGAAGAGACGATGATGATGAGTGATGTAACTTTCATGGTAGTGTAAGAGTATGGTAGTAATATATCTAAGATAGGCTGGAGATGAGGTCAACAAGGTGATGTTCGATATGCTGCTTGGTGTGGTGTAATCCAAATTATGAGGTTCATTTGCTTAGTATGACGCTGCATGCAGTATGCAGTGGAGGCATGCATTTAAGTGAGTAAGAGTGGATGTTTCTCAGATGATTTTTTCAGCATTTGAGAACCTATTGGGCTTCAACCTCTCACATAGGAATTAGTACCTTGGACAAATGAAAAGGCTCAACTTTCTCACAGGAAGAAGCAAGATTGGGGGGCTGATTTGTAGGTTGCCCCCCAACGGCAAAAA
>Ga0075439_13122_pt1 | contig 15728 bp, 9 predicted proteins | sample MintriSingleCell_FD_74264 | JGI IMG/M metagenome (GOLD analysis project Ga0075439, IMG submission 74264) | Marine eukaryotic communities from Monterey Bay, USA to study complex ecological interactions - Minidiscus trioculatus JGI Plate_4_G5... | ecosystem: Environmental > Aquatic > Marine >... | reverse complement strand
ATCTCCTATTACCGATAGTAACAATCCGCAACCCATATGACTGGATGCGGTCAATGTGTAAGATACCATATACAGCGAGATGGGCCCATCAAGAGGGAGGAATACACGGAGAGATATGTCCACACTTGGTAATGACAAAAAGTACATCTAATAACAAGATAAAAGTCAAGTTACGAGCAAAGTTAGCAGAGCGATGGATAAACTATGACTCATTGGCACATTTATGGAACGATTGGTATGGGAACTATTGGAGAGAATCAAACTTTCCGTTCCTTGTTGTGAGGTTAGAAGATCTGATACTCAGGCAATATGAAACAACCAAGATTATGTGCTATTGTGCAGGCGGTGCAGTTCCTCAACCTAAATCATTCAAATTTGCAATAGACAGTGCTAAGTTCGGACCAGGACATGGAAATAAAGAGGAACGGACCAACTTACTCAAAGCTTGGACAAGATATAGCAAGATTGAAGTGAAGAGTAGCTTTTCTGATATCGACTACGAAGCTTCTAAAGAATTTTTGGATGCAAATTTAAGAAGATGATGCAATACAAGTATCCTCCGTCTGAGTAAACCAATAAGTAGCTCTTTTGTATACACTTATAACTCGATATCAAACTCTCTCATAACTTGCTCTCCTTCTTGAATAGTATTCATACAAACTAGGGCACTCGATAATGTCATTAAACAGAGCATCAAATGAGGTCTCTCTCTTGTTGACGCTCGTGTTACAATACTAGATCAGCATGTTGACTTGTTGGTGTGGTCATATGCTCCCTTCCTCCAAACAGAGTCTTCTTTGACACTTACCAGCTAGCAAACCCTAGTCTAGCAGCACTACCAATAACTTGGCCATTAAATTGCCGGCTATCCTTACCAGTAAGTTTGAGTCCAGGTATGTTACGGGTCACCACCAATTGAAAAGACTATTTTTACATATTTGCATTATGGTATAATTAATGTATGCTTTAAAAAGAGATACAGTGCCGAGTGCTTCAGTATAACGATCATGAAGTATGTATTGTCTACTAGTGTTTATGTTTATTGAGAATGAGAGACTTAAGACATAAAGAGTGAGAAAGGTGAGAAAATAAAAGAAAGCAAGATGATGAGTTGCATTTCGATTACTTACTTGCTTAGCGTTATGATACAATATGTTTGTTGTTTTATTTGGTACATTTCTCTAGTATATCCTAAATCATATCATCCGGTATGTAAGGGTCATGCTGCATCAATAAACATATAATATAAACATAAGATTGGCTTGCAATTGCAAACAGAGACTGATGATATTAATATTATTATAACGGTGTGAATATGGACGACTTTATAGAAAATCATAATGCAGATGGTACCAATAACGTTGGAGAAGATATAGACCGACCGACGCCAAACACAATAGACATTGGAATTGCAACAACTCAAGCACAAGATGATGATAACTATCCTCTCGATACCAACGCCAACTCGCCTAACTCGCCTGCATCATCACGATGTAATAAAAACATAGAAGAGCGTCTACAACTGCTGGAAGAGGAACAACATATATTGAAATCAGTTTTAGATACAAAGTCACGAGATAATCAAGAATCCTTATTATGGAGGCCATCAAGTAAAGGTCGTAAAAGTAGACAGTCAGTGTTACATGGTGGACTTTCTACTAGAGCGATAAAGAGATACTCTGAAACACAGGACAATAAAACAACAGAAGAAAGTTCTACACTTGTCCGTGGTGATATTACACTACCGGAAAGTACTTTCACTCTGTTTGTTGTTGCAAGTCCATGGTCACCATCGATTTTGTTAGCTGTTGTTTCAGCCTCTTTATCCTTAATCTGCTTGGCATTTTCATTGGTATATTGTTTTAGTAATGGAAATTATATGAACCCTTTGGGCTTGCCAGTAGACGTTAGCCCTATCGTTAGAGGTACACAGTTTTTAGGGGTAATGATTGGTGTACTGATGGAGGATGAGATACCACAGGGTCTCGAATTGCTTGCAATTAGTATTAACGGTAATTTCTTACACCATACATCAGGGCGCATTCACAAAAGAGTTATAGCATCAAGCCTTCTTCGATTAGTTGTTGGATACATGTACCTAACGTCTTATTCGTTAATGTTGTCCAGACTGATAACGTTCTGGAGATTTTCTTTGATGTACTTGGTAAGTTGTGAGACAAAGTTACGAATGAGATGCAGTAAAGCATACTAACCCCCTATCTCCACTCCTTGATTAGCGTTACAGTTTGTAGAAAGTATCGATGATGTGATCTATTCATTAGCTCAACGAGGTTTCTACGGATCAGGCATAAGAAAGGTGGCAATGAGGACACACAAGTTGCAAACAATCAATAATGAACGCGGCATCTCTTCTCGCTCAAGATCCCATCGTATATCACTTCTTGTATACTATTTGAATGCCGTTGTACTGGTATCAGGTCTCATTGGTATCAGCTTTATTCAACATCATGGAGGATATAGATGCCATACATTAACAGTTCAATTCGAAGAGAAGGTGTGGGAGAACGCACACGTCAAAATACCAGAGACCGACTCTAATGTTGATTTCCTTCGTGGGTTAGATATTGAAGAAGACTGGCACTTGGTGTACAGTTACTTCAATGGAAGTGAGTAATTTACATTTGTGTGTCTTATCTTGTGCATTTGTGAGGATTGTTACTGAACTTATCATTAATCTTCTTCTCAACATCTTTATAGTTTATGAAGAAGATGGGCTTTATGATGATTACCCAAGATATATAGAGAGAAACAAAAATAATGGTCTACCATTCAAGACCACCGTTGGGGCAGAGTTTGTCTACTGCAGACAAATCCATAGCTGGGTGTTCAGACATCCATACATAACAAGTCATGAACACAGCAAGACTTCTCAGCTAGAGGAGAATGAGGTATGTTGTCTCATTGCACATTTTGTTTGTTCAAGTAATAACTTTTGCTTTGCTAACACAATTTATATAATACAGAATGCATGCTCTTGGTTAGCAAGGTCAGGAGAGACTCATGACTATGATTTACTAAGCGTATCAAAAGATGACTGGCAAGTATGGACTGGCAAGGTCCAAACTTTTGAGCTTTCAATCAAGTGCAATGATTGTTTTGGCTACTCTGATTGCAATTATCACGGGACTTGTAATGGGGATAGACGATGTGAATGCCTAGATTCAGTGAGTACTTTGGATGAACACTTGTTTGGTTTCACTACGACATGTTCTCTCAATCTCTTTCGTTCCTCTATTTAGCATTTCGGAGATCATTGCCAGTTTGATTGGCCCTGTCCTATGCTGAAATGTAAGTTTACTTCTCTGAGTATAGTTTGTTCAATCGTCCCTCCTCTCAATCTACCATTTATACTCACACGATATATTGTTTCTTCTTACAGCCAAAGTCGGAATGGGATGTAACGTCTTAGAACTTGATGGAGATGAGACTTCGTTTCGACAGATGTACAATAGACCAGTGTTCATGCAATACAATTTGTCCGGACTGCCATCGACTAGCTCAAATCCTGAGAACACAGTCGCATTTCTCCTCGGTGAAGATATGAATAAAGAGACAGAAGCCTGGTTCGAAGACCATGCTCTCTCCTTACTAAACAATTATACTATCTTTCTTCTTTATTCTGGCAGTCGATGGTATGGAAGCATAATGTCTCCATCAGGTGAGAAGATTCCTGATGAGTGCATAAGATGTGTTCAAATAATGTGCCTTACCTATTCATCTTCTCTTCCCCATACCTGCCACTTTGAGCATAGTCATGGGCAACTTCCATGATGATGAGTTTCTCTCAGAATATCACTCATTTTGGGAACACTCTTACAAAAAGGACAATACATTCTTAATCAGTGAAGTTACTTTTGACGGTGGTCCGGCTGAGGTTGAATTCTACCTAGGCAGTCGACAAGTTGAACACGTTGACCTTGATTCAGGTCTATTCTACTGCATGTAAGTTTACTCTTTTCTTTGGTATGGCATGTCAATTATGAAGGATGGCTAACTGGTTTTCTTGTCTTTATTAGGTCGGACAATGAATGCAACAAGACTGCTACCTAGGGTATGTAATGTACATAATGAACAAAATGAAGCTAAGGTACCCTAGCAAAGCTTGAGATAGATCCCTTCGTCGAATGCCAGGCAGGGGTGTCAATTGATATTAGACTACACCTAGTAATGGATAATGAGAAGTTAACAACTAGACTTTATTGCTTCTTTATGTATTGGTGATCAGAAGTGATAAGTAAAGAGGGAAAGCCAGGGGTTCATATCAAAAATGGGAAAGCTATATCAATATCAGCAAGCTACCCTACCGCCCCTAGCAGCTAATAGCGTATCAATAACACAGAAAGGATACTGACTTGTTTATGAAGTGAAGAATACGAGGGACGCCGAGGGTTTAATTGATTACACCTAGATAAGCATGTACATCTTCCTTTACCTAGTATACATACAGTTCTTCCACCCAGATAAATAAACATGTTTCAATTGGTGGTGGTCATAGTTCTCATCCTTAAAAGAGTTTCATTATGAAAACTTCAATTTGCGATAACAAAAGAGTTGCATTAGATAGAAGTGTTGGCCAGTTGTGTGTTGCCTGTTGCTTTTATATTATCATGGATTCAAAGGCTCGAAAGCCGGGTAAAGGTGAGGTTTAGTAGTGATATTATGCGATGGTGTATTAAGGTATCTCTCACCTATCTAACTACCTTTGGATTACTCTCACACTATCACATAACAATATGGTACCGTACTAATATAGGAAAAGGAAAGGCCTTGAATGCAATTGCAGCGGCATCTGGTCGTGATCCAGCTTCCATCGTCAAGTCAGTAGAGGAGGCGGAACAGGCAGTAGCTGCCAAGAACGCTAAGCACGAAGAAGAAGAAGAGGCCAAGAGAATACCAGAGGAACAAGCAAAGTTGAAAGAAAAGGAAGAAGTTACTACATTACAAATATTTAACAAATTATCACCACAAGAACAATATCAGTATGAATGTTTTAGACGATGTGGATTTGCATCAAACCCTATTGAGAATTTTGTTGCCAAGACATTAGTGGAAGAAGCTAATCGTCGTTATTTAGTTCGAAGAGGGGCAATGGTAGGATTAGGTAGAATGCAGAATGGTGATAACGTTAGTAGTGGATATAGTGATGATGGCATTAGTAATGATGTTGCTACAATTACGGATACATCGGAAGACTCAACTACATCCAACCAGAATAAGAAACGGAGAAAGTATAGTACTAAACATTTACTGAAAGAAGAGTCAAAAAGAAGGCGAATTCAACCTCCACCTTATATCTTAAAAGGAAGTGTTGGCAGTGGAAATTGTGGCTCGTTGTCATCGGGTGATATACCTCCACTGTCAGACCTTGTTGTGCCAAACTCTGCCTCTGAGATAGTGGCAGTCGTATCGGCAATGGCCAAGTGCTATGCACAACGATTGGTTTCTGCAGCTAAAAGAGTTGCCAATGCAGAAGAGGAAGAAAAGAAGATGCAAGGTACGTCAATAACTGTAGAGAATGCACCACAGAGACCACTGGAACCGTATCATTTTTTAGAAGCACATCGACACAGACAAAGTGCTGGGCTAGATCCTGGATTCTGGATGGCTCGCCCTGAAAACAATGTTAGTAGTGGATTTAATAAAGGGGCAGTTGGAATGGTGGAAGCTGCTGCTTTGGGAACTATTGACAGGGAACGGGTAAATTATCTGGCAGCTCTGGAAGCTCAAGAAGATTTTGATAAGAAGAGTAAAGAGATAATAGAACCTGAGCAGGAGACGCAGAAGAAAGACGAGACTAATGACGACAAGATGGATGTTGAGGAAAGTAAGGGCAGTGATGAAACGCAGGAGAAGGAGGCAAGTTCTGCAGGAGCCGTATCAACGTAATGGTTTGCGTGATACAAAAAAGGCAGGGAATATACTTTAAGTTGAATAGCCACACTCGCACCCGTAACAATAAGTCCAGAGAGTATCCCAACTCTATTTGTTTATCCTTAGTCTTCTATTCGTAAATCGTAAAACCTTTTCACTGAAACAAAGCCACCAAAGTACAAGTGCATATGGTATGTGTCTTTTTGTGTATCTTCCTTTCTTTTCTCTCGTGGTGTGGCCGATTGCCCACTAGTAAAACATAACACTGATAGTTGATCAATTGGTAATACGAGAGGAGGTTTCGTTCGGTTTGGCAACTAGCTCATCACTAACATACCGAACCTCCGCACAAAACAATAAGCCAAGCATACAGATATCTCCAATATATTCATCATCCTCGTAATCATCTTCCTCGGGTAGGTGATCAGCTCCCATAATGGCCAGGGAAGTAGATTTAGGCTTAGACTTTTTAGCTTTGATAACCATCCGACTACGTGATCTTGAAGGAGAAATGTCATCAGAGCTCAAGTAGATCAATGCCGCGGTTGCCAAAGAAGCTGCTGCTGAAACCATCTTTTATAGTTGTTGGGTACGATATATAAAATATTTAATTATATTGCTATATAATTAAGAGGGATAGAAAGGCGGTGTGGTATGTACAATGAAGAGGATAATCAAGGGTGATCATAAGATATGCTCATAAAAATGATGAAATAAAATGTTGGGGATACCATTCAGGATACCAGACCAAAGAGAATGAGGAAGAGGCAACCCTAATCTAACTGTATATGGCATGAGTAGATAAAGTCTTTCATTGAATAATGATTGTGTTATGGTCTAGATTACATCTCTTCTACAAGATAAGTAGGTGATAACAAAGGATACCGCCTACAAAGATTTGAGTAAATCGTCATGTTTTGACTGTATAACTTTCAATAACTCCAACTGACGTGCCGTACTCATCTGTCCTTGCATTAGTAAGTTCTGTATAGATTGGTGTATGGAATCACAAGTCTTTTTTGGAAATGGGGGAGACATGTAATCTAGTAAGTTGAGATAAGAATGTACAAGAAGGAGGAGTTTGCCCATCTCCTTTGGTCTTAGGAATGCTTCAGTTCTAGCGATTGGTGCCTCCGATGACCCTTCTTCCGGTATGTCGCCGTCAAGGTGATAGTTTGACAATACCAAGCATTCTTCTATCTTCTTTAGATAGTCCGACATCTCCGAATGGATATCATGTGGAAGCTTGAAGTCCTTCATCCTGATTGATGTCCAGAATAGATATAGTGCCCGAGTGCCATATACAAGTATCAGTACGGCAGGTATTGAGGCTACCAACTGTACATTCAACCTGTTTGCATCAACCAGATTATCAATCTGATCCATGGCCTGGAGAAGATCGGCTTTGAGTTGTTGTATCTGAATGAGCATCAGTTGGGCAACTCGACCTCTTAGGATACCACGGATCGCTCCCCCGGATACCTCAGACTCGTACATTCTACTTGCGGCGGCTAAGGCTGCAGATCTACTAGCAGCAGTACCGTCGCCAACTCCAAGATCCATAAGCATGTTATCCAAGCTTGTTTGCTCATTGAGAAGCGCAAATGGATCCACCATCCTCGGTCTTCGATTGAGTAAATCCAATACAATATCCTTCATTGGGGTGTAGAATCTAAACTCAAAGATACCCCACACTGCAGTGAAGATTGACTTGACGAAGTCAACAATTTCTTGTTTATGCGGTGCAATCACTTTGTCATGTAGAGAATTGGCTCCGAAAAGAAGAAGTGCGGAGGATGGTATCCCAAGCACATCGTATCGTTTGATTTGAGATGTAATGCTCGATATCTGAAAGTGCCGTTTCTCTCCCGCACGTCGTGGGGATGCGGCATAGTCTACTAGCGTAAGAACATTCAGCCAGGATAATACATCAGATGTGCTTTCGTCGTGTGCTGCCCATCGTTTTAGAAATCTTGATTCGGAGTATACTACTTTCAATTCTTCCCCTTGTACTTTGTCGATGTCTTGAGTACTAAAACTCGAGCTAATCGTTTCATCAAGAGAGAACTGAATAGCCTCTCGAGCATGTCGTGTCCACTGTTCAGTCTGCTTTAGCCATATTCTATTCTTTGACTGCAAAAGGAGTCGTATTGTTTGAGACATTGATGGCTTGGATGTATTCAAGCTTGGATCATCTCTACTGTTTGAAAGACTAGACCACCATGATGGACGACTATTATCATCTCCAGTAACTGTTAGCAAGTCACTAACGTCAATCTCAGTGGGTCGTGCAAGTAATAGCTTCTCAGCCTTGCCAAGCATTTCAAGCTCTCGTTCCCATGTTGCGGTCGCTAGCTCATACTCTCTTTGATTTCTATCTCTAAAGCCTTCATCCCTTCTTAATTCTGGGAATACTGTCATTACTTGTTGTCGAATTGATTGAGAGAGTCGTCCTAACCAACCACCAGTCAAATTGACATGCCATTTCCAATAATCACGAGTTCTTTTCAATCTTGTACTAACTATCAAATGACGATCACGCAATGTACGCAAGAGTGCATCAAGAACTCGTAATTCAATCAACTTGGATGAGTAATGTAATAGTAATTGAATATTCTGTTCATCAATGGATGGAGTTGGTTGATCTTTGCTCTTCCTATTTCTTGTTGTTTTATTATTATATGTTGGAGTTGTATACTTGCTTAATGCTGATAAAGCATCGGCTGATTGTTCTACAAAGTACTCTCTTGAGCCCTTTGGAGGACATGATAGCTGTAGTGCGGTTAGTGCAGTTTCAATATCCTTTTGATAGTCTTCTTTTGTTTCACCACTTTCATCGGCGGAAGTGATACTTTTATCATTTCTTGTATATTTGACACCGAACAACGATTGTCCTCTTCTATTACTGTCATCATCTTCCAACGATGAAGCAGACTCGACTTTAACAGGCATTGACAATGCAGACCTCAATCCCTCCTGACACGCTCGAACCCGAACCGTTTCAATGCCGCCAAAGTTACTATAAGATCGATCACCACCATCCAAGTCAAAGCTCCTACCCTTGCGAGTTTTGGATCGTCTCTTTCGTTTACGTTTCTTAATTTGTTGACTTTGTATGTTTGCAGTGTATAGTTGTCCTATACTACCCCAAGGAGAGGATAGAGTACCGCCTTTACTGCTACCTGGTATTATGAGTGATTTGATATTGCCACCCATACTTCGTAATCTTCTACCTTCGGCATCTTGCAATGCCTCCTCGCCACTCGATGGAGGTGGTGGACTGAATACACCATATACCTTCTCACAAACTCGAAGTAAGGAGTATGCACCGACTATACCCACGGGTGGTTTATACCATAATAAATGATATATTTGCAATCTAACATTATGAAATTTGGATAGAAATTTTGGTATTAATTCTTTGATTTTAGTTGGTCTGCAAGTTGAGGTTTATCAATAAGTGAAAGAGAGAGATAAAATAACTTCTGTTAGTACAGACTTGCAAATAGCACAAGGCAAAACAAAAGCTGGACTTTCATTTGGTTTGAAAAGTATGATGGAATGTATCGCAAATGTGGTGCATCTACTGGTCCTATTATTGGTGATGCTACTGTTGATATTAGTGGTATATTATTGATACCATCTAAAGAAGTAGATGGCATGGGAGTATTACTAACATCAACATCAAGAAGTCCAACATTATCATTATGAGTTGATGGCTCAATTGTTGTTGATGGTGGTGATTGTGATGCACTGCCTCCTCCAAAGTATGGTATATTCCAACCAGAAGAGGGTGGGATTAGTAATAGTAGAATTGCACCCCAATAGAGATAGTGACGTTGATATGAAGTAGCATTACCCATGATACTAGGTACTGCAATTTATAAATATAAAAGGCCACTTGTGATGGCAAAAGGATATCGTACCGCAAGCGGATCTTTTATCTCAATTCAATTGAATATCTGCTCGGCGGTTGTTAGACTCGAAAGATCATCAAATACTGAACTAGTGACAGTACTGCCGGTATACCATATACTTCATTGATCTGATGCCGGCGCGGGCTTGTTTCGGCTTATTTATTGGCATTGACTATGCATGATAAGGGCCACCATCGGATCCTCGATTTGCCACTCTCATAATTTTTCATTTTCAGCCACACAACTTTTGCAAATGATGACGATGTAGATATCGTAACTATTATATATAATATAGCAGATATTAGGTATTATTAATACTAATTAATATATAATACACGATGCTAAGAATTTCATCAATAGCAATACGCAGCCGTATATGCAATCAGTCTAATAATATACAAACACAACAACAGAGATTGTTCTCCTTCAAGGCATTTGCAAATCGCAGTAGTAATGCAGTGAAACCTAGTACTGAAGGTAGTATTGCTTCAAGTACTACTGCTGTTAAACCAAATGCTAGTAGTAGTAGCAATAATGTAAATAATCATTACAATAGACATCGTAACAACAATGTACGAGGAGGTGGAGGATACCATGGCAATAATAATCAACAAGGAAGAGGGAGTGCACCTTCTAATTGTAATGGCCAACAAAAACCACATGCTGCCAATAACAATAATAACAATAGAATACATCGGTTAAGAAATAGTCCTCCTCCTTCAAATGATACTAATAGAGGTCCTCAAAATAATAGAGGTCCGACAAACAATAACAATAGACAGCCATCTTGGCAACAAAATCAAAGACAGCAACAAGATAATAGATTCCAACAACAACAACAACAATCTAACAATTCCAATAACTCAGCAGCATCATCACTGCATAACTTTGTTTCACGTAATAACAATAATCGAGAGGCTGCAAAAAGTATGCCCAAAATTAGACAGCCTACCGCTAGTACTAATAACAATGTTAGACAATCTCAGCCGCATCAGCAACAACAACCTTCAGCTGCTAGCAGTAGTAGTAGACCACTCGGAGGAGGAGGAGGTAATATGAATAAACGAGTTGATAATGATATACGAGATATATCACAATTGCGCAATACCTTTATTAAACCTCCTCAAACTCAATCTAATGTAAGAAGGAGGGGGACACCATTAAGTTCAACTGTGGCAGCTGTTAATAGTTCTTTGGGTGGATTGCAACCAATGCAAGTAGGGCAGAGTAATATGAAAGGGAATGTAGATGCAGTAGCGGCAAGTATTGGGGTTGGATCCAAGTGGACACCTTCTAGTTATAGAAAGAAGGTTCCTCCACCTCCACCTCCTCGACCAACTCCTACTTCAACAAGTGGTACACAATCTTCTTCTACACAACAAGTCGTATCACAAGAGTTTAATAATAACAACAATCATCGATTATCATCATCATGGAAACAGCCTAGATCATCATCAACTGGAGCTGGACTAATACCACCAATGTCAAAACGTGCACCTATACCTCAATCTATCTTATCTCCCTCAACTACTACTACTTCAAACAGTACTACAACTCCAAACACTCAGTCTGCTGCTGCAGGAGGAGTACAGCAGCAACAAGGTATCAAATCAATGGAACAAGTATTAAAAGATAATGCACTCCAAAGAAAATATAATATGGAACAAACATATATAAATGCAGGACAGCGTATACCACAAGAAGTATCAGAACAGCAAAATAAACCAAAGGCAGCAGCAGATATGTTACGAGATAATAAGCCAAATTGGAGAAGGGCACAGCCTGGTATTAACCGACGACAGCATCCTGGACGTAGTGGAAGATTTGATAATAATAATAATAGAGGAAGGTATAATCAAAGAGGAGTGGGGTATAACAACAACCAACAACAAGGAAGATACAATCAATATCAAAATAAGAATCGTACATTACAACGTAAAGAACAACAACGTAAACAGATACGTAAACATTTACCATCATCAACACCTACATCCATCAAATTACCTTCCTCTCCACTCACCCTAGTCGATTTATCATTATTACTAAGAGTACGTAAAAGGACATTAGTCCGTACTATCCGATCCTTAGGTGAAAGTATAGCATACACTACTGCCAATCAAGATACATACAAAATATCAATTGATATGATGGAATTAATATGTATAGAATTAGGTATTGAAAGTTCATTGAATGAAGTTGAAGTTAGTAGTGTTGAATTAGCTGAACGACGAGCTATGCGACAAAGTAGTAATAATGAGACTAGTAGTGAAGAAGAAAAGAGTGAAGAGGAAGAAAAATATGCATTATTACCACCGCGTAGTCCAGTAGTTAGTATCATGGGACATGTTGATCATGGTAAGACTACGTTAATGGATATGTTACGTTCACGTGCTGTTACGAATACAAATGATAATAGTAAAAAGGGTAGTAAGACAACTACTAACAAGAGTAAGAAGAAGAAGAAATCAAACAAGAAGAGTAAGGATACAAGTAATAAAAGTAGAGGTGATAAGAATGGTATTGATGGGAATGTCGCCGGTACTGAAGCTGGGGGTATTACACAAGTTGTTACAGCCTTTGAGGTACCACTTCCATTAGAAGAGTCAATATCTGAAGAAGACACAGTAGACAGTCAAAATATATCAACAGTGACATTCCTAGATATCTGAAGAAGACACAGTAGACAGTCAAAATATATCAACAGTGACATTCCTAGATACACCAGGTCATGCGGCCTTCAAAAAGATGCGTCAATCGGGATCATCAGCCACAGATGTTATAGTACTAGTCGTGGCCGCCGATGACGGAGTGTCACCCCAAACTATTGAAATTATCAACATGTACAAATCTATAGCACGATTACAACCAACATCTATATCATTAGTCGTATCCGTTACGAAAATTGACAAACCAGGTATCGATATTGATGAATCTGTTATGCGTATTGAGAATCAATTAATTGAACATGAGATATATACCGAGAATGTACTAAGTGGTGGTGGTGATGATGGTGAATTTGGTTCATGTCAGTTGTTCCCCGTTAGTGGTGTAACTGGTGATGGTGTTGATGATTTGATTGAAGGATTGGCATTACAAGCTGAGATTATGGATTTACGAGCCGATGAAGATGCCAATGGTGAGGGTATTGTTATTGATGCACGGATGGAGAAGGGATTAGGTGTTGTTGCCGATTGTGTGATACGTTGGGGATGCGTGAATAAGGGTGACTTTGTAGTTAGTGGTACCAATGGTGGACGTGTTAAATTCTTAAATGATGTGGGTAATAAACCATTAAAGTCCAAGGCACGTCCCTCTCAACCTGTACGTATCGTTGGATTCAAGACATTACCAAAAGCTGGTGATCCTATAGTTTGTGCCAATTCGGAAGATGAGGCAAAAGAACTTATTAGATTACGCGAGTCGGAACTTAGTAATGAAGAACGTGCCGAGTTTGAAAGTGATGTTGAGTTACAAATTACTGGTACGGCTGCCAAGAATAATATGATGATGCAAAATGCACGTAATGAGACTGGATTTGATGACTTAGAAGGTATGGGCAACAGTGAGACTGTGAGAATACCAGTGGTTATTAAGGCTGATTCACATGGAAGTTTAGAAGCCGTAAGAGATGCCTTGGTGAGTATCGGTACTGATTCCAAGCTTGATATAATCATTGATCCTGTTGAGATGAGTACAGGTGTGGTAACCTCGAGTGATGTTGACATGGCTCGAATTAGTGAGGCTGCAATATTCGCATTTGGCAAGGTTGGTACTGCTGATAAGGAGACCAAGAATCTAGCCGAGACTGACGGAGTTTCTATACGAAGTCATGATATCATTTATAGATTACTCGAAGATGCCAAGGAAGTGTTTGCAAAGTACCTTCCTGTAACGATCGTAGAGAAGATACACGGCAAGGGCAAAGTCCAAGCCGTGTTCGATGTTACTGATTCCAAGAAACAATCTGTGTCAATAGCTGGACTACGAGTCACAGATGGTAACCTGTTCAAGGCCAAATCAAGTGGCGGAAGTGATGGCCAAGAACCATTATCATGCTTCTATCGTGTATTACGTAATGGCAAGTTACTCTCTGAAGATGTTGAAAAGCTATCCGCTAGTAGTTTACGCAAGGTGAAAGAAGACGTTGACAGTGTTAGAAAAGGAGAAGAATGTGGACTTGGTCTAACAGGCTTCAATGACTTAGAAGAAGGAGATGTTGTCGAGTGCTACTCTCTAGAGGAACAGATTCCTGACATTTAAGTTAGATGTACTTGACCTACCGTTTTCATATGTATATGTATTGATGATATCGTGTCTTAGTTACTGATATATGTCGTTTTATGCATACTTATAATCGTCTCTTATACATCTACACCCCTAACCTTGCAAGATCATTTCTTACTGGGCAAAATATGAAGGCTTACGTATAAAGGAAGCTCTGAATAATGATGATTGTCTTGTCGGGGATGCTCGATTATGTCTTCTTGTGGTAGTTGTTGCTTCATTTGTTGTTGTATCTTCGACTTCATTCTGTTGTTCTTGCTCATCTTTCTTTTCTCTTATACCGAGCCATAGACAGTAAGGCAATCCAAGAATTAGCAGTGCCGAGCCACATATAATATTCACTTGTCGTGTATATCCATTTGTGACCAAGGTAATCAATGGATACTGTAACAAACTGACAATAGCTGTTACCATGAGACCCAGGCCTGCCAGAAGACCATAATTTGTATATCCAAACCTCTTGCCAATGTTGAAAAAGTACATACCAAACACAAGAAGTCTTCCAATACTATAAATGCTCATACCTAAGATTTGAGTTTGAAGGTTTCCGACTGCAAGAAAGTAAAAGGATGCAGCAGATAGTGACGTTGCCAATCCTTGAGTCAAGCCGAGGCCTAGTCTATCACTTAAATATCCACCAAATGGAGCTAAGGCTGCAGCCGATGCATATGTGATGGAGAAGATATTAGTGTAATGTCCATCGTCGCCCAATTTCTCGAGCTGGTAGCCTATTGTGCCGATATAGTATTGGAGAGGAACGATAAGAAGAGAAAACCAAGCAAGTAATGCAAGGTATTCTTTTTGGATGAGTATTTTCAAGATTCTGTGTATCTTGGTGCGTAATGATGTTGGTGGTGGTGGTGGTGTTGATGTATCTGATGTTGTATTCATATTATGTTCATCGTCTTGCCATTCTTCTTCCTTATCTAGTTCTTCTTCTATTTTGTCTTCACTTGTATTACCATTTTCTAGCACACATGATCGTGAGTTTGATGCGGTATCATTAGTTGGAGTATTCGGTGTAAGACTCGAGTTGAATGGAGGAAGTGCATCTAAAGACTCTTCAGTTTTGGACGAATAGAGTGAATCCAATGACTCTAATGATTCGTCTTCTTTATTGTTGTTAACACCTTCACTTTGTTGTTCATCTTCTTTTGCATTACTACTGTGAGTACTCAATTCAGACCGCGGTATTTGCATCAAATTGTTAGAGCTAGTGTTGCCCCTTGATGTAATATCCGTTACTAACACAAATGATGGACCAACTGGCAGCATAAAAGCGGCTATTATAGCTACAGTACTGGACCAGCCCTTGTGGTTTTGTGGAAAATTTCAACCTTCCAGGTGGAATATATTGGCCCATTTTCTTAGGGGTTTCTAGTAAAAATTTGATTTGCATCTTCTGTGAGTAGTAGTTTGATATTGAGGTAATCAAAGGTAACAATACTGTTTCTAACCCGCTTTTGCACGTAGAATCCATTTTTGATATCTATTTGGGGCTCAATAAAACCTAGGACCTAGTATTTTGACCTTCAAAGTAAAATCATGCATTTTGTTACTGGCCACCACTATAAATGGCATCTCACATAACTCGGCCCCATCCTATTGCAATAAAATGTTTGAATATTGTTTCTA
>Ga0075439_14720_pt1 | contig 15735 bp, 12 predicted proteins | sample MintriSingleCell_FD_74264 | JGI IMG/M metagenome (GOLD analysis project Ga0075439, IMG submission 74264) | Marine eukaryotic communities from Monterey Bay, USA to study complex ecological interactions - Minidiscus trioculatus JGI Plate_4_G5... | ecosystem: Environmental > Aquatic > Marine >... | reverse complement strand
AGGAATTTCTCAATCGAATCAATCAAACCATCTACTCTGGCATCTGTTGTACGACAAAGCCTTGCAGTAATCATACTTAGACAGAGTATCTTTATGTCATCATTCTCAAATAGGTAATTGTCTTGCCCCTCTAGTATTGTATTTTGAATACTTGTCACACCAGCTGAGCATGCCGGATCATCGTCGATTGAGAGTGCGAATGCAGACATTGCGACGTATGCATACTCTCCTACGGTTTCTGACCACTCGTCTGAGAGTTGAGAAACCACTTTGTCCATTAGTTCTTCCCTAATGCCATCATCGGACGCCTGGATTGACTTCCAAATACTGTTAAAACTATACATCAAGGAACAAATCTTGATAGCTTGATATGCTGGATCGATTAATGGCTCATTCACAATGTCACGAAAACACTCTGATATTTGTGTCAGTATTGTTTCAGTATCCAGAGGTGTATCTTCAGAGAAACCAATTGAATACAGCACTGCAGTTGCTGTAGAAGAGCGAGGATCATCTTGATATCTTTCTTCAATGGCAGAGGCTATCGGCAACGAAGAGAGGACAGACTTTGATATACGTTGTTTATCGGCTTTGGCTGGCTTATCCGATCTCGACGTCGTGCTTCCTCTAAAGAGACTTGATCCATGCACATCTTCCTCAAACACCAACATCGTTTTACTAGTTTTTGACACACTTTCTAGTAGTGTATCATCCATACTAGACTTCGCCAAGCTGAGGCCATTCACGACAATCGTTTTCAGATCAATAAAGCGCCTTACCTCCTCTGAATTCTCTTCTAATGCATCAATGCCATTCCATCCTCGAATAGCATCTGAATCCAGACCAAGTAACGTTGACGAGTAGTTGGCCAAGCTACCATAAATCTTTTGTTGAAGTCGAATTGCTTCATCTTCATCCCAGTCAGAATCACCATTGAGTGCAAGCTTTACAAGTAGTGATACTGCCTTGATTGATTGTGGTGACGGCTCGAGTCCTTCTCCATTGGATTCATCATCTTCATCCTCTTCTTCCTCAAGTCCACCTTCCCCAAGAAGGGATACTAGTCCCTCTAAAGCCAAGTTGTTTAAACCTAGAACTGTGTCCACGTCGGAGATGGTAATGTTCAGCCTCTTTTCAAGAACTTTGATGACAAGATCAAACTCAAGCTCTTCATTGACAATCAGATATCGAAGCACGTCAAGGGCGTTATAAAGAACGGCAGGCTCCTCATCAGACAAACTGTTTTGTACCGAGCCAATGATTTGTTCTATATCCCGAAGTAGATCATGTTTTGCCAGTTCTGCTAAAGCTGCAGTTCCACTGATGCGCATAATTGGGTCCTGAGCAACCATTGCTTTCCCAATAACACTCATAACACGTCGAAATAGTCGTTTATTGCTCAAGCACATCCTTGGCAATAATCGAATGACAGTCGACCGAACAGTTGCTGGAACTTCGTCACTGACTAATGATGACATGAAACTCCAAACAAGAGATGCCGAGTGAGGATCAGACACAACACATGGATCTGAAAGAAACTCAAGTGGTAATGTTAAAGTTGTTGCTGCCTGAATGTTGGTCAAGCAAGTTCGTGCAATATCAATTACTGAGGGTATGGCTCTAGAAGCCAATCTTGGATAGCATTCTAGAAACGATCGTAGGAATGAAAGTGCATCATCAAGCTTCATCCCTAGAGACGAACTCGACATGTGCAGGAAAGATAGACACATTAAAAGTCCAGAGCTTTGATCTGATAAAGAGAGTGGTCGTCGCTGCCAATTGTGAAATGGACTACTGGAAGAAGACCCCGTATCTGATATAGACGATGAAATGATATCAATCAATGGTTGAAAGTCTGTAGAGCCGATTGTGTTGGTAATGATATCCATCAAGTGCAACCCCTCTTCATCATGACTCTTCTGTTCATCTTTCAAACCCTTTGATTTTAATATCATCTCTCCCAAATTGTACAATTTACATGCACTATCAGCACAAGATGTTCGACATCGACATACACACCCAATAGATGATAGAATACCTCCTATAAACACATTGTCATATCCGTCGTTGTTACTAGTGTTCTCCAAACATTTAAATATTGACCAAATCAAATCAAGCAATAACTCTACCTCTTTACCATCAGGTAGATTTAACACGAGAGTACCAAGTCGAAGTGCTACCGTAGAGCTTGCCATCGACAGCACTCTCTCTGCAGGAAGAGCATTAATACATTTCCCAAGTGACGAGTATATGAATGTCATTTCATAAATAGAGTTTGTAAACTGTGGAAGGATGGTCTTTGTAATTTCGACAATTGATGTAGACACTGCATTTAGAATGATATCATTATTATATCCTGATACCGGTGGTGATACTAAGCTAATCATTGCATCACAAATTCCACGCAACCAGTCATAACCAAGCTCGAACATGTCAGTTATCGGTTGAGAGCCTTCAGAGGACTGAACTTTGATAAACGATACATGTGTACTTTGATTGAGATACGACGTCAAGGATATAGTCAAGTACTTGACCAAACGTGCAACTTCCACGACAGATGGGTCATTGGGTTTACGACGTGAGTTCAGTAGTGCAGTCGAGCATACTCGTAACAACTCTTGTACTATCAGCTGTCTTTCAATATGTATACACGATTGATTACTTCCCTTGGACCTTGTACTTAAAACACATGCATGAAATAAAGGAGATATTCTATCGACAAAGTTGGTATTAGCTGAAGATTCTTCTTGTAATCCGTTCATAGTAGTAGATGTAGAACTTGCAATGAATGTTTTTATCAATAACTTCCGTGATGAGTGATGTACCAATGAATCATATACATGAGAGATTGCCTCCTCCTCATTACTACTATTGAATCTAGTACAGACACAACCAAAGGACTTTATACATGCATTGAGCACATGTACACCTCCACCATTACACCCAATTGACATTGAATTGTCAACTACTGGTATAATAACTAACTCTTCACATCTTATACACCATTTTTGCCATTGACTAAATATAAATTTCTTGATTGAAATATCTTCCCCATCATTATTATTGTTGCACATGAAGATGGATTGTAAATGATTGAAGAATGTATATGCCGCTGATGCATAATTCAATCTACCTTCATTTGAAGTACTCGATGATTGATTACTACCTGTACTTATAACCTCTCCGCAGCAAAGTGTTTGTATAATATTATCACCACTTTCAATGATGGTAGACTTCACTACATCATCATCATCACTACCAACTTGTAGCAATGAAGAGGAAATCAATTCAACATACGATAATGCCAACGTCTTACCCAATTCAGAATGTATTTCATCTGGGAATGATACATTCCGTAATGTATTGCAAATTATTGATGATGGTTTGTGTTTATTGACAAATGATGTTTCATAGTCTACCAATCGACATCCTGTGTTGAGACGAGAAAGTAAGGCATTGATTTCTTTATCATATTTAGTAGTTGTAGCGGTAGTGGAGGATGATTTACCCATGATATATACTCGTCAATCTCAGGAATGTATCACCACTCGATGGAGTACAAGCGCTCAGTGCAGTGCCTACCACTAGAGTATCTATGTGAGGAGATAGATAAAATGGGTAGCATCCTGGCACCGTGACGGCCAAGTGTCAAAATCACTGGACACCACCAATTGAACAACGTAACAACTTAGAGCAATCCATATCATACGAAGCCGCTGAATGCATCATAGCATAGCATACCATGAGTTGTTTGCTGCCGAAATATTATAGTATCTACATTAGATTGCAATCAAGCCTCATCTGCACTCTCATAAAAATGATGTGTCAAATTATTTGCCTTGTTTGATGTCCCTAGTACAAATAGAATGATATTCATACTACTGATATCTCTAGCACTACTAACATCATGTTGTCAAGCACAACAGCAACAAGATCCAAGTAAATTCAATGGTGGATCAATTTTAGCAATGTCAGGTCACAACTCAGTAGCAATTGCAATAGATTCGAGATTTGGTTTAGGTTTTCAAACTATATCAACAGGAGAACAATTATTAGATAGTGGCAACAATAATAACGATGGTAGTAAAGACAGTATAATAAACGGAGAGGGTAATCCAAGGATAATACAACTACCAAACTCAAATACATTATTAGCATGGAGTGGATTATATGGTGATGGTATTAGTTTTACTGAAGAATTGAATATACTATTGACACGAAAAGTTCGTAAAGCGGCATGTATGGGTTTTCCTAATAATACAAGAAGAAAGAAGATTATAAGTCCAAGAGCAATTACAATGTTAATGAGTGCTTTGTTGTATAGAAGACGGAATTCACCGTATTATGTTGAACCGGTTGTTGTTGGTTTGGAAGATGTTCGTGTTCCAATTACTCTAGAAGAAGAGGAAGAAGATTCAAATGTAGAGAATGCGATATCTCCAAATGAGATTCATCAAACAATAGTTTCATCAGGAACAAGAAACCCACTTGAATTGATATCAACATCACAAAAAGAGAAACAGATAATACACTCATACAAAACAATACAAAGACCATACCTATGTGGAACAGACATGTTGGGAGCACAATCTACATCAACATCATTCGTCTGTTCAGGTGTTGCATCACGGTCATTACATGGTACAGCCGAGGCATTATGGAAACCAAATTTGGATGGAGAGGAGTTAGTAGAGGTATGTGGACGAGCATTTGTTAGCGCGTTAGAACGTGATATATTGAGTGGGTATGGTGCCGTGGTATACTTGATACAGGGCGGATGTGGTAATGATGGGAAGGATGTACAGATAATAGAGTATGTTTTGGCATGTCGAAATGATTGATATTGAGATCTATATTAACTCTCAAAGCGCACCGGATCATAACATACTTGGCAGTTAAATATAAATAGAACATATCCAAATCATGTGTTAAATAAGAGAGAGCAATAACTGATAGATCCAAATCCCACCAACGCAATAATTGTATATTGTTATCTTCTTTTTCACTCATTCATTTCCCCAATACAATCTAATTTGTAATATGTCAAATTAAAGTATCTAAATCAAAGCAGCAACCTTCTCCTTTAAACCTGCAACATTGGCACCCATCATTTCATCTACCTTATCACCATTCTTGAAGAATTGAAAGGTAGGCATAGCCCTAACTCCAGCATTTTGAGCGATTGTATCCATCTTATCAACATCTACTTTAACAAATATAGCATTTGGATTTTCATTTGCCATTTCTTCAAACTTTGGTGCTATCATTTGGCATGGTCCACACCTTTTAGTATTGATACATTTTGTGTATATTTGTTGTTGAATAGAGGATGGTGAGTATACATTTGTATATATAGTGTGAGTTATTGGATATAGAACAACACTCCGACTATTAGAGATAATCAGCCCCTAAAATATTGCGTGATACTGGCATAAGAATGAATACCTCTCCACGATCAATATTAGCCACTCAAATCTCTCTGATCACACCACTTAACCCATCCGCTTCGATATTAACATGGCAAGTGCACGACAAGAACTCCACAACCACAACCACAAAACAAACATATCTTTCACCACATATCATATCGACGTAAAAAAACAACAACGCCTATACTTACCATGAGGCAGTAAAATCCACAACTACTAACTTCTCCTTTGACTGCTCCATAAGAGCAGCCCATTCACCTTCTGATTCTACATATTTCACCATTGTAAAGTATTAATAAAGGCCCAAAGATTCGAGTTTTATGGCAATTCAATTGTTTCCAACAAAAAAGAGGACCAAGACCAAGCAAAAAGGATACCCTCTGGTGTCCTCAGCTCTCCTACTCCTACTTGTTGTAGTTGCTACGAAATCACGGTATTATTAAGTCATCTTATTAGTACACTTTTATATTTATACAGCTTAGCAATACAGCTCCTATCTAATCTACTCAAACACTTGCTTTCTATCGACTTGAACCACGCAGGCTTGAACCACGTAGACGTGATCCTCTCGTCACTTCAAGTTCTGTAATATCAACAAACACACTAGTGACAGGTCCCTTGTATAGTTCGCTATCAGTCGCTTGTAGATACAGAGTGTGTCTGCCTGGACTGAACTCTTTCGCCTTCAAGACTAGACCATCAGTTTCTTCATTATCATCCAAGACATTGACAAGATTCATACTATGACTAATATCAATCTCCTCACGATAATCATCGGGATGTACATCGATAAACAGCCTAACCTCTGTGATGTCCTGTTCACCAGTCACATGAGAATCAAAATCTTTGTCGTCCAAGGAAATTTTGTTCACCATCTTGCTATCACTTACATGGGCAGCGATCCGAATATCACCATTGACATGTCGAACACTCATATCGAATACGTCTGGCCCTTTGATAGATAGGAAGGGTTTGTTGACATTCTTTGCTGCAAAGAGAAGAGCTGGCATATTGATGGGTACAACTTTCTCCTCAAACTCATCACAATCTTGTTGAAAGTCGGATCCAATTTCAAAGCCTAAGCTTGCTACACCTAGACTGCCGTACATGACATCCGATATGTCACCCGAAGCAGGATATAAAAAGTCTGGCTGTGAGCCTGCCCACAGTTTGTATCCATTGAAATAATTTATCTTTCTCCCCAGAGCTTGCAATGCATCATCATTGGGCGAATGAGAGTCCTCGTGACCCCAGGGGTAGTAGACGTATCCACCACTGGCATGTATATCAATGTACATTCCACTAATATCCTCTCCCAATGGTTGGTCTAGTTGATTTTCTGGATCGCTCTTCCTCTGTTCTTCAGGGAATAAACTTCTTGCATAATCCATCAAGGCTTGCGATTCGGGTTCACTCTCAGGCGATGGTCCGTGATAGTCTTGTTGACATGGGTCGTTGCTTGAACCACCCTCTTTTGCAAACATGAAGTTTTGATTGCGATTAATATCAACACCATATTGAGTACCACCTCCACAACGGATAGGATGCAAGTTCTTCCTCCAGTACAGCTCGGGATACTTTTCTGATACAAATCGTCCATCGGGATTGATATATAGTATAGCGTGTACCTCAGATTGTTGTAGAATCGATGTGATATCAGCATCATGACCATAACCATTCACAAGTACTTCAATAAATCGCATAAGTAGCTCCGGAGGTGCCCACTCTCGTGCATGCACGCCAGAGGTTATTAACATCTTTCCTTTATCACTTGATAAACGTTTACTATCAGATGCGGTAATGTTCAATGCAAAGATATCATATCCACCATCAGGTATTTCGTGAACACCATCATGTCTACCTTTATTGTTTTTGAGCCATGATTCTCCAATCTTTGTCTTTGTGATGAGGTTAGGATGGGATTGTACAAGGTCATCTACTGATTGCATCATGCCAGTCATGGAACGCAAACAACTATGGCCAGGAATAGTATCATATGTAGATGATGCACTGATGGTAGTGATGGTGGCAGTGGTTAGTAGTAATGATAGTAGAAGGTTCATCATGATAAGTTATATTGATTATTGTATGTTGTGTAAAGGTGGTGATATGTTAGTGGTGTTTGGCGCTGTTGATATCGTTTGCCAACAAAGTAAATTATGAGAGGAATGAGCACCACCCCGCCACCTCTCGATCGTGGATCTACATTATTGTGGGATTATTAGCGTGCTTAGAAGGACGTCATCGTTATTAGCAAAAGAAGTGTGATTATGGAACTTAAACCTGTTATAGAAACTTCTATCATGTATCTTGCTTCATTGTAGAAACTCCTTATTGTCCTAGATCTTCATGGGTCTCGTTTAAGTAATGCACTAGACAGTGAGTGCACTTTGCAAAACACGAAAATATGCACTGTACTCTGCATTTTTGGTGGTCGAGATTTGTTTCAAGCATGAATTACATGTGTGGTTGCGAGTGTATCCCCACTCGATGGAGTACAAACGTGCTCTCAGTAAGTGTACAACCATTCAGAAAGAACTTACATCATATATGGTTCAATTTAGCTCTTCTGACCCTGAGTGCAAATTCATACAAAACCAATTGAGCACTAAACGGTGCTGGATTAGCTGTGTTAGTGCACTCTAGTGCATTGTACACTTTGCACCGTGCAGATCTAAAAGTGGTAGTTTTACTCGATCGCACTGAGAGCGCTTGTATGTACTCCTTACGTGGTGATACTCGTTTGATTTAGGAAGACTATTAACACACCTACTGCCCAACTTTATAGCCGCCTATTAGCGCCTATTGAAGGGTAGTAGTTGTTATCTCCTTGGTTCGATTGTTATTACAGTGGTACGGTAGCCGCTTTAGTCTCTCGAAAGTTAGTATAAGATACACACCCCCATCTTAAAATTGCAAATCAAGGGGTGTAGTCATAATGAATGTCGACATAGTTGAATTACATCATTAGCCTATACTAGTGCCAAGTTTGATTCAACTGGAAGTTGTCTATATCATACATATATTAAACTAACACATAAAACAATTGACGGAGACATAGAGCAGTAGGGAAGTGATGTCCAAGTGTCATAATCAAGAGATGAAGAATAGATAGAGTAAGCAAGCTGATGACAACTTAGTAATGTCTGCAGCAGAACTTAGACGAGAACGGAGTATGCATAGTTTGAGATCACATGGTAGTAGTACCAAGAGTAAGCATCATAGAAGTACCAAGAGTAAGCATCATAGAAGTAGTGAGAGGCATATCAGGAGGAGAAGCAGTGAGGGCAGTACCAGTTCAAGTCTCCTGCATCTTCGGCTCCATCATCACCGGGTAATCCATTTCTGAGCAGATCAGCTTCACGTTCACGTGCAAGGTCTAGATCTCATGCCAGATCAAAATCCCGCAGTAGAGCAAAGGAGGATGAGGAAAAACATGCTGAAAAGAAGATTGTTAGCAAGGTTCCATCATCACGGAGTAGTAGTAGGAAACCAAGACGAAAGAAATACTCTACACCATTTGATGAGAAGGGTCGATGTCACTATCATCCACATATGCAATTGGCAAAGAAGAAGTCAGTTACACCGTTTGATAGGAAAGGAGGTTGGAAAGTTTTGGTACCAACCTGTCCTCATTGCATGGAAGATCGATATAAGGACGTCGAGAACTCGGAGAATAGATCAGTTGCATCTCATCGATCTAACAAATCTTCAAGAAGTATCAAATCATCACGGAGTGTAAAGTCATCATCACGGAGTATCAAAAGCTCTAGTAGAGGTAGTAATAATAAGAAGGCAGTATCAAAATGTCCATTTGACGAGAAGGGATATTGTCATGTCCACGCACATATCAGACTAGCCAAGAAGAAACTAACTGGATGGAAAATACTACAAGAGTTTTGTATTGAATGTGCCAATGAAGATGAGGATAACCAAACAGCATGTTCTCGTAGTAGTAGAATGAGCAGAAAGTCGTCATCATCATCAAGGAGAAGTAGAAGAAGATCTTCCAGTAGCAAATCTCAAAGAAGTAGATGCTCATCATCATCATATTGTAAGGATGAAGAAGTGTACTCGCAAATTTCATCTCAATCAGAACAGAGTAAATCAAAGAAAACACCAAGTAGAAGTAGTGAAAAGACCAAAAAGAGTAAAATGTCGGGAGAGTAAAGAAGAAGAGTAGTACCGGCAGTAGTAAATCCAATGTATCTTCTACTCCTGAGAAAAAGAATGCTGTTGACAAACAAACCAAGCAGAGTGACTATAACAATAATGACTCTGCCGTTGTTAAGAACATGATATTCACGGATGTCTATGCTGATAAGGGAAGGTATACCGGTGAGGTGAATGCAAAGAAATTGCCACATGGGAGAGGCGAGCTTACTTATGATCACGGTTTAGTACAACATGGTAATTGGGTGAGTGGATATGTCTAAACTCTTTATTATATCATATCCTTGTTACTCTTCAGCTCAATACTTTCATATACCGACTTATGCTAGACAAATGGAGTACTCGATGAGGAGGGTGGATCTATAACTTCTAGAACCGAAGAAATAGTTGATGATCGAAGAAGGAACTCCTCTACCTCTTCTCCTGGTAGAAGAAGAGCAAGATCAAAAGATCCTTAAGAAATTGGTTTGATAATGAGATACACTTAAGTTAAGGTAGAACATCTGAAACCTAAGAGTATTTTATACCTCAAGAAGTTGAGATATTGTCTCAAGTGACGAGTTCAACAGTGCAGAAGGAGAGTATCTAAACTCTTAGTCTATTCTTCACCCTGTGTCATCTCCACGCTATCCCAATCCATCCCGCTCATAAACTTCTTAACTGCATTACTCACCTCTTGACTAACTTCATATTCACCTTCTTGAGACTTATCCCAAATCTCATCATGTGCCTTACCCCGAGAGCTTGACCGAATGGCTAATATCTCATTTACCTTATCCTTAGTCTCTTGATTATCAACATTCAGTCCAAGCAGGTAGGGTAGTACCTTGTCAACGATGACACTACTACTATCTAGTAAGTCATCGTATGATATGAGCATACCCGTACCATCTGCTTCGTGTTCTTTCATAGCCTCCTCAAAGAGAGTTGACAAATGAAGAGCACATACTTCATGAGAAGTTAACTGTTCCAACTCCAAGTTGTTATCACTAGACTTAGTAGCTAAGGCAGTGGTCGGATTGCGTTTGGCCTTAAGGCATGTCATGTTCTTCTTACGTTCCATACTCTTGGAAAGTACCTCTTCAGCTTTCCGATAAGAGAAGGTCCACTTGGCATCGGGATACAGAGCACGCAAAGTAGAGAGGTATGCAGTAGTTGCACTTCCAAACTTGAGGTACATGTGGTCGGCATTCTCATCGTTCGTACGGCCTAACAAGGTAATGACATCCTTCACCAACTTTTGTTGCTTGGAGAAAGAACAGTTGGTTGACTTGTATTGGTTCTTGATGTCATCACAAGCTGATAGTGCCGAGTGAACAGCCGTATGCTCAGACACAACTAGGGTGGAATCAAATGCTCCCGATAGAGCATTTGATATAAGTCCTGCACCGGAGTGACCTTGATGAAATATCTGTTTTGTATTGTGAGAGTAGAGGTGCATATGATGTAAGCAATATATAGAAAACGAACACAAGATATGCACAAAAACTATAAACTCACCATACCATCCGGCTGAAGTGTCTTGACCTTGTTATCTTTACCTTCGTGACTATTCTTGATGGCTTCCATAACCTCACCAAGAGGAATAGTGTATCGATGTTCAGCACAGTGTTCACTCTCATCCATCACACGATGAATAGTGTTGTAGTATGAAGGGTCACTCTTACTCAGTTGTGTCTCGAAGACACAAAACTCTCCATATACTTCCGAGTACTCATCATCCTCAGTATCTCCAGTATTAACAAAAGACAAAGGATGATACTGGAGACCAGCTAATCCTAATTCTCCGTTTAATAACATTTCCATTCTATCTCTTCCAGCATACGGATCAACCGTAAATTGTTGTGATATTAAAGACTGTTCATTGAGTAGGGGTTCATCATCAATTGTACCGATATCATTAGATAAATCTCCACCAATAGGTTTTGTTTTATCTTGAACAGCTCGGAGATATTGTTGTGCTACTACAACGGTATTACTAGTCCGAGGGTTGGATGTTGTTGCCGTTGTTGCAATTGCAATAAGGAGAGACGTTGCTTTCATTGTTTTGCAGTTGCTAGTATTTGTAATATGTTGTTGTTACTTTCTCTTTATTGTTTGCCGATAATCCAAACTATCCCTTATTTCTGCTACAATTGAAAAACGGGCCATTGATAACAGAGGCACTACATATATTGCAAATTAGAATAGTGATTTGATTAGCAAGCCACACATGTAGTTCAATTTTGGAGACACTAAACATTCTCTAATACCTAGCGTTTGGTAATTGAAAGTATCTTTAGATTATTCACTAAAGGATATCGTACATACAAAGGCACTAAAATGTAATAAAAACACTTTACAAGTGGAAAAATGTAATAAAAACACTTTACAAGTGGAGTCTTTTTAACCCGAATGTTTAGGGTTATTGATTTACTGTATCCCTAAAATACCAAATAGTGATTCAAATCGTAAGTTTCGTTTCTTAGCAAACTCCTGAATTTACTATTTTTTGCCTCTTCTCATGCTATCAATGGCCCTCTCATAGTAATTACTCATATCATAATTTACAAATAGATGGAAGAAGAAGATGAAATACAAACATATCATCGTAACCACCCTACTCTCCGCAGGCGGTCGCCATGTGGCAGCATCATCAAGTGAAGAACTACAAGCAAGATTGTTACATGATATGATGCATCAATACATCGAGTTCATTGCAACAGATTCGACTGTATGCCCACCATCAACGGCCACAACATTCTCCGATGATTACCCTGGTAACAATCCAGCATCTAATTGGGATACATTGACAGTTCAAGACTTTGAAGCGTCGATGTTTCAAACACTCATGTCATACGACGACACCACCGGCGACGATTCATGGGACATCCGCATCGGCACCGGTGGAAACATCTACTCCCACTTCGTCCCGGATAGGTATGGTGAGAGGGTTGCACCACAGGCATATCCAGAAGCACCATGGATCGACGAGGTAAGTGATGTTGTGCACATGATATGTACACATGATAATGATATGTGCACATGATATGTACACATGATATGTACACATGATATGTTCACATGATATGTTCTCAACATACTAATACTGACACACACAATATGTAACTTCTTATGCACTTCTCTAGGTACCTCAAACAATATCAGTTGGGGGCCAAGGAATACTCAACCCAGAGCCAGATGATAACGGGAACGTGAACAATTACAAATACTTCATTCATCAGGCGGGGGCATACCAACGAGATAATAGCTTTACCGAGGTTCCATTCTACTCTCCAAGTTTAGCAAAGACTTGTACTCAAAACTATTGTATTGTAAGTGTTATTATACCGGGGAACTTGTCATATATATGAATTATCATTTACTCAATCATATCTATGTAAAATTTTGTCATATCTCTCTTCACAGTTTGCAAGCTGGGGATCTCAAGCGCATGCTCCTACCCCGTATACGTCCCCTGTTATATTCCTTAACAAGTATGCCAATTGTGGCAATGGTGTTATTGAGCATACACAAATGATACACAAGTAAGTATTACGGTGCTGTTATTTCTCCTTATATCTTTCACATACATAAACTCACTCCTGATCCGCTTCTTATATCTGGACTATCTTTAACTCCTCTTAAATAGCTTCGGTGATCCTCTCACAACAGGCGTTAACTTTAACCAAACGTTCTTCAACGTTGGATGGAATGGGGTGCGAACTTCCGTTCTTCCTAACGTATTGGAACCAACATCAGATGGTGGAGGATTATCATACGATGACCCTAACAACGTTGCTTCCTACCTACCCATCAAAACCTTTTCTGATAGTTGTCCTTCTGGATCCGAAAATGTCACCGTGGTTGATTCGAACGGTTGCAGAGTCGCACGTGAGACATGCAAAAACACACGTGATCTAGGAGGGTACACTTCCTTTGCCGGCCCTGAACTACTAGTTATAAAACCTGGCATAAGAAAATGGTGTCGGGATGATAGAGATGAAACCATTCCTCTATTAAATAGAGCCATGGTTTCAAGCTCAAACTGTTTCTGTCCTGAAAGTGAAACTACGTTTGATGGGTTCACAGGTAAGATAAGATGCATATACTATGCTCATATATCATGTGTATATTGATTAGAAGACCTAACACACCTCTCCATCCTTACTTCTATACATGACTTTTACAGAAATTACCCTCCAGGTTGCTGCAAATAGTCCCCCCCGTTGTGCCTTTGCTAACAAAAATGGGGGATTTTGCCCAACAAAACTCTGTGTCTCGTGCAAGTTCCATGATGGCACATTCAGTAAATCAGACCCTTTTTTAACAGCTGGTCCAGAAGGACTGGGTCTGTATAGAGGTGATGATAAGACTGGGATCGATAATGTCTTTTGGATGAGGCATTACTCGTTTAACGGAAATGGGCGTACCTACTTTGCTCTAGACATCGACGATCCCTGTGCCGCTCAAGATTTTCCTAAGTATACTGCTTGTGAGAATGCTGCTCCCTTAAGCAACGAAACTCTTGCTGCTCGCGAAGCTACCCGTGTTGCCGCACTAGCTGAGTTGAATCGCATATTTGACAATCGAGGAAATCCCGATCCGCTTCCAATTGAATTTAGGTTTGCCACAGAGGTACCGGACAGTCCTCCTTCCAACTACCCTGCACAAGCGCCATTGATTTCATCCTTCACATATGTTTATGGCAAGGACGAGTGGAGTCAAACCACAGTAGGAGGTAGAGGTAGGAGGAGAACTGGCACATCCAACAGAGATTTTACAGTGTTTACACTGAATTGGATGGGCGGGAGCAAAGTAGCGCCTAGCGAGACTTACGTCAACAAGCAATTCTTCTTCTCAAGCACATTAGGAGATGTTGATGCCAAGGCTAATACCCTCCTACCTGAAGTCGAGATTGCTAAAATTTCCTCAAACGAATATGAGCCCCGAAGAGTTGACTTGTACCAGCTTGGAACAAGTTTTACCGCCGTTGCGGCTCCCTCAAGTTTGGGTGATACAACATCTTGTCGATCATCATCTGCAAATCTTGTCTGCTCCGGCAAGTCAACTCCGTTTCCAGGTTACCTCGCATACTTCTATATATCATGTGGGTCATCCAGCTACTTCGGTCCGGACCCTTACAGCTTCAGGAAAGTTGTTTTATCATGCGAATTGAAATGTTCAATATGAAGTCTTGTTGATTTGACTACTTCATTTGAACTTAGTTTGCCTCTATTTGATTGTCTCCGTATGTACTTACATTTGTTGCAATCACTTCTCTTTCATCATCATAAATCATGATAACGCGCATCTTCCAGTCCAGGATCAGGATCTGTCTTCACATTTCCAGGGAGTTCACAGGCATTCAGCAGCAACACTACAACAACATCGTATGCAAATAATCCTATCAGAGCATATGTATGTGATGGTCAGCCGTCATCTGGGGCCACAATGGTCAGGCCATCTTGGAAGCTCTTGGGTTTCTTTGAATCAACTTGCAACACTCTGGCTGATGTAACGTATGATGACGACGTTTGTATTGAACAACCTTCTACTAGCCCGTCTGAATCGAGTGTGCCAAGCTTGCAGGTGAGTTGTTGGCATGTGTCATGTCTTCATTTCACTGTTTGCGTCATACATATATACTCACATGTCACAATCTTCTCTTTTCCCTAACATTATGGTATCTCCTCCTCTCAGCCGTCACCAAATCCAACTCACAGTCCAAGCAAGGCGCCGTCTGGATCGCAAACAGCTGAGGCAAGTTTTGTTTGTGTTAAGATGCTGTGTTCTGTCAATCAAGTCTAGATCGCTCTTGACTTGAGGTACCTATGGTAACCTCACAGCGATCATCTCACAAAACACAAAACACTCACTCACTCCTCTCATCTTCTCACATTATGCGTCATCTATCTTACAGCCCACTTCGAGTCCTAGCCAATCTCCGTCGAAAGCTCCTCTCAATCCAACAGAGGTGCCAACGAGCTCACCATCTAAAGCAGTAAGCATCTGTTGTGTATATTTTGACAACATTTTGAGTATACCTTAACTTTAACACCCACTCTTTTCTTTTCGCATTATGCGTCATCTATCTTACAGCCTTCAGTATCGCCAACATCGAGCCCTACGGCTGAGGTAAGCTACTTCTGTT
>Ga0075439_15776_pt1 | contig 15742 bp, 10 predicted proteins | sample MintriSingleCell_FD_74264 | JGI IMG/M metagenome (GOLD analysis project Ga0075439, IMG submission 74264) | Marine eukaryotic communities from Monterey Bay, USA to study complex ecological interactions - Minidiscus trioculatus JGI Plate_4_G5... | ecosystem: Environmental > Aquatic > Marine >... | reverse complement strand
TATACAGCTGGCTTGCTCCCTTTCCCTCTCTTCTCCTCCTTGCTTCACTGATGACATGAGACACACGAGTCGAAATTGCCGTTCACAAAAGTCATTGCATAAGATTTTAGATTTTTTGATAAGCCTGGCCTCCTTTATGTACAAGGTGTATTGCTATTGCAAGAGAGAGATGATAATATATAAGTCGAATACAATCAGAATAGTCTAAATATAAGCAGACGGCGGGCGCGCGGCGGCTGTATAAAGTATCGATAACTGAGCATATATCTTGTGCTCAAATTTTTCATTGCAAAATTGTGTCTTTTCAAAGAGTAGCCCCCCCATCAACACAACTAATTAACCTACCATGAGCACAAATAACAATAACGAAGCACCCCAAACACCATCAACACCTCACATAGGTGATGTTCACGAGGGAACTACAGGAACAACCGACATAACCGCCGAGGTAATGGCAGACGCATACAACTTAGGTCTAACATCTCCCCCATTATCAGCCTCCTTCTCCATCGATAGTCCAAATGAAGAAGACAGTGATGGAGAAGAGATTGATGAGAATGCACCACTTGAAGTTGATTACGGATCTGACAATTCAGACTTATCAACCAGTGATGATCAAGATGGTGGACATGAGAATGATTTACCGTCTGCTAGTGATTTAATGGGTACAACCTTAACATCTTCCGGTGTTGATCAAGGGTTAGAAGGCAGTGGTGAACATTTAACACTGGCAGCTAAGACAAATCAAATTATGAGTAGTTATAAAGATTACATTGCCGAGATCCAAAGTGATACACCTGTTGATATCCCCAAGAAGGATTTAGAGGATATAGAAAAAGGACGGAATGTCTTGGGTGGAAGTGGAATTGCCGGCATGTTGGGATTGGGTGGTGGTGGATTTAACAGTTATGGAGGGAATAGTAGGGGGATGAATGAATTGGAGAATGAGTTTAGCAACATGGCACCCTCCGGTCGTAGTAGTCGATTTGGTAGTAACTCAATTGGGAGTGGTGACACTGCTAAAACATCAAATTTACATAATGTTACATTGTACAATGATTTCCCAGGTGATTACAACAATAATAATAATAACTTTATAAGTCGAAGGGATAGCAACGGGAATGATATCAATGATGCCGCTAGTAGTAGTAACTTTGAAGATTTCTATGGTAACTTGGGATATCATCCAAAACGTACCTATTGGACTAAAAAGTTATGTTTCAAGAATAAATTGATGAAAAGTATAATTGGTGGATTAGTAATGATTATTTTGTTTATTGTTGTACCGATTGTTACTACTAATAACAAGGATAAGGGTGTGGATGAGTTGGCATTGGGAAATGTTAGTAAAGATAGTGTTACAGAAGAGGGTGAAAAGTGGTGGGAGAATACACCCACTTCCGAATCATCCTATCAAGATATGCATAATAATAACCGTCCATTAAATACAGATGACGGATATGATATTATTGAATATACAATAAAACAATATAACCCAACATGGTTTGATCGTAATACGGGATGGAAGGGATCAACACATTTAGAGGCAATGACATTCTGTGGTACTGGTAAAGCACACAAGGAAAGTCCAGAACCAAAAGAAGGAGAGTTTAGTGGTGGATATGAATTATGTCCGTATATTGCCGTATGTCCATTGGGACCCAAGTCATATCCAATTAAGTATTCAAATATGAATATCAAGGAAGAAGAAGGACCGGCGCAATGGATACCACTAATTGATGAAAGTAACTTATGGACAAGTGTACATCCCTCTGTCGACATGTCCGATTCATGTGAAAAGCATGAAGATGATGGACATTTAATAACAGCACGACCACATACCCGTGTCACACAACATGTAGTATGTTGTCAATCACCCAACATGCAAGAATTAGCAAATGAATTGGCAGCCGAGAAAGAAATTATGAAAGAAGAGAAGGAAGAGGCAGAAGAAGAGAAAGAAGAAGTATGGGCGGGAGTTTATTTGAATGATACACAGGAATATGCTCCCGTGGAATATACTCGTGGTAAAGGATGGGAGGGACAGACATATGTCGAGGCTGTGAATTTTTGTGTATTGAGTAATTATGATGTGCCGTATCAATTATGTAGTTATGATGCCGTATGTCCATTGGGGAAGAAATCACAACCTCTTGGTGGATATAAACCGGGAGGTATGTTACTACATAGTGCTGATGGTGCCATGGATAGCAATAGTGATACGGGGGCGTGGTTACCAATCTCTGACAACTTCAATGACTGGCTCCAATTGGCACATGGTAGTACAGACAATGTTGATGGTCCTAGTCCAAGTTGTGTTAGATATACAGAAACAAATAATAACGCGGTACCATCATGGGGAGTTAATGGTGAGGGTAATGAGGAATTAACACGTCATGTTTTATGTTGCAAGGTGATAGATGACAAAGATATGGAGAAATGGACCCAACTCAAAAAGGATTTAGAAGAACAAAAGGGTATAGAAGAAATGGAAGAGGAGGCAGAACAAGCAGCAATAAAAGCTCAAGAGTATGGTAAGGAACAAGGAGAGTTAGCCGAGATGGAAGCAGAGGAGGCAGCCGAGGAACACAAGGTGATGATATGGTCAAGAGTATATGAGAATGCTTTGGTCAAGTACAAGCCAGCACTGTATAATCGATCAAAGGGGTGGAAGGGACAGACATATTCCGAGGCTGTTGAGTTTTGTCATGAGTCAAATCCTGATGTACCGTACAAGGTGTGTAGTTATAATGCCGTATGTCCACTGGGGCATAATATGCAACCATTGGGTGGGTATAAGAAGGGTGGTGACACTGGAGCTTGGGCACCAGTGTCAGATGTCGAGAATGATTGGGTTCAATTGCAACATGACGGACCAAGTCCAACGTGTGTACGATACTCGACTTCTCATCAAGATTCGTTACCAGATTGGGGTATTTCAGGTGATGACAATGAAGACTTAACACGTCATGTATTATGTTGTAAAGTACTCAAGGAAGATGAAGAACATGCCGTGGCAACCCAAGAGGTTGATCCAGAATATGCATTAACTGCTCAAAAGTATAACCCAGTTTGGTTCTCACGTAACTCCGGATGGAATGGTAAGACTTACTTACAAGCACTTTCATTCTGTGCCTCTTCAAGGAACATGATCATTTGCCCATACTCTGCAATTTGCCCCGAGGGAGAAAGTACTCGACCGTACGGTGGATTCAAGGGTGAACCCGATGTAGAGTTGTGGGCACCTATCATGGACACATTGAATGGCTGGGTTCAAATCGGAGCTACAAGTGACGCATGTCTTGTACATGATAGTCCTCATACAGCTCCCGAGTGGGGTCTCACGGGGGCATCGGATAACAAGGGAGATGTGGCACCATACTTAATGTGCTGTGAGCTCACCGATGATGCTGTCGAAGAAGGGATACATGATCCTTCTACAGCCATCTCTATTGCCGAAGATATTGATGTCCAAACTTCACCTGCCTACACGGTTACTAAAGAAAAGTTCAACCCTATTGCATACAATCGTACTACCGGGTATAAGGGGCACACATACAGCGATGCCTTTGAATTTTGCAAGTCAACCAAGCATGATGATGAAGATCAAATCTTGTGTCCCTTTCAAGCGGTATGTCCCATGGGGCCTCGTCTTCCTCCGTACAATGGAGTTATACCCCAAACAGCAATGTGGACACCGTTGTTTAATCAGTATAACATGTGGGTAGATATAGGTGTTGCAAATCCGTGTATGTTCTACAACACTCTCAACGGAGAATATCCTGAATGGGGTATCAAACAAAAAGTGGTCGGACAGGGTCTAGACGATGAAGAGATAATAGGAACAATCATGTGTTGCAAGGCCGAGAAGGTTTTAGAATACCACATGGAGAATTCAATGGAAGTAGAAGAGGAGAAGGAAGAAGCAAATGTAGTCACTCAAGATATGTTATCAGACTTGAACCCGACTTGGTTTCATCGAGATACAGATGATTGGGAAGGAAAGACCTGGCCTGAAGCTGTAGAATACTGCGCCAAGGATGAAGGCCTTGCTCTATGTCCATACGAAGCTATCTGTCCTCAAGGAATGAAGAAACCTCCATCAGGTGGAGTGTTCTATAATGATGAACCAAATGGATCTTTTGCGCCAATATCAAATGGTTTCAACAAATGGGTCAGTGTTAGTGGGGATAATACATGCATGCAGTGGGAGACGATTGAAGGAAGTCCACCTTCTTGGGGTGCAGAGGCAGGACAAGAGGATCTCACACGACATGTAGTATGCTGTAATGTCGAGGATGGAGGATCTTATCACCCAGTAACAACCCAATCAAATGTCGAAGAAGAAAAAGAAGAGTTGATTGACGATGACAATAATGTACTCGAATCACAATGGTTCAGCCGTAATGATGGCTGGTTAGGCACCACATATTCGGAATCCGTGAACTTTTGTGCCGCCAACAGTGGCATGGCAGTCTGTCATACAAGTGCCATTTGTCCTGATGGTAATGATTCAATACCTCCGGGTGGACCATTTGACGAAGGTGATGATATGTGGGCGCCGGTTTCTGATACATATAACGAGTATGTGAAGATTGATAGCACAACAAGCTGCATCTTATGGAGTAGGATGAATCCTAATCCACCAAGCTGGGGTACTGAGGGCGGTAACGAACCGATGACACGACATATCAAGTGTTGTAAACCTGTTGGTGACGAGGCAGTCTTGCAAACGACAACAGTTGCCACTTCTCCTGTGACAACCACTACAACTACCACTACCACATTGAAACCCACACCGCTGCCATCGGCCAAGCCAACACTGCCACCATCGTCTAAACCAACGCCACAACCATCATATAAGCAACAAGCGCAACCATCATCTGAATCATATCTAATAACACAAACTTTCCAACAAGTGCAGAATAGATTTTCATCCAAGTGGTATGATCGTTCTAGTGGCTGGGAGGGAACTTCTTACTTCGAAGCGCTGACGTTCTGTGCTTCCAAAGGCTCGTACGTTCCTTGTCCATACGAGGCCATCTGTCCTCTTGGACCTGGTCAACATGTTGTTGGCGGTATGAAAGGCACTACAACATCATATGCACCAATAATTGATGTACCCAACGGATGGGTAAGTGTAGGTCCAGAGGAAACTTGCATGCCATATAATTCATATAATCCTGTTCCTCCGAAATGGGGCATAACAGGAGAAGGCAGTGAAGAGGTGACTCGACAAATCATGTGTTGCCGTGAGCCAGAAGATGGATTCGGTATACAGTTAATTGATGAATCATACGTTGCTGTGGACGTTGATACTATTTCGACTGACCGTAGCGAGTTGGAACAGAGCATCATGGATCATTATCACCCAGTTTGGTATACAAGAAAGCATGGATACAAAGGCACAAGTATAGAAGAGGCGGAAACATTCTGTGAGAATGTCGCAGGAAAGAAGTTATGTCCTTTGGCTGCATATTGTCCCAATGGCTCCTTGTCTGGGGGTGATTCATCTTCTGATGTACTATATTTGGATCGACCTTCATTTCCCGGGGAGCAGTGGGCTCCTATCAGCGGTATGGCAAGAGGTGATCAAAGTCCTGGCTGGGTGTCGATAGGCACTGTTGGGGGATTGACAACCTCTACTTGCGATACATATAACTCGCTGGCAAACACCTCTCCAATGTGGAATGGCAGTGATAACCCTTCAGATCATAAACAGCACATCCTTTGCTGTGAAGATGCCACGAAGGATGATCAAGGTGATAGTCTCGAGTCAATGATGAAGGAAATCTATCGACCAACTTGGTATGACAAGCTCGATGGTTGGAATGGAGGATCTTGGGATGATGCAAACTCATTTTGCAACTTTCAAGGCGGTCGTGAACTCTGCAGCTACACTGCATATTGCCCAGAAGGCAACGGAAAGAGTGTTATGGGAGGTCATCGATACGATTTTGATCAAGGTGAACAATGGGCCCCGGCTTACGGCGTGTCGAATACATGGATTATGATTGGTAGAAAGTATGGCAACACGGCCACTACTTGCATGACATTTAGAGAATTAGAAGGTGGGCCTCCACCTACGAATTTTGGGGATATGATGACAAACATGAAGAAGCATATCATGTGTTGTGTACCAAATGAAATGAATGCATGAGAGATTTTTAGATGTTGACGTTGTATTAAGTTTAATGTACATATAACAGTTTAAGAAGGACTTAAAGCTTGACAATGTTTTTTACACTATACTACTTCTCCTCATCATTGCCATGGATTGTAATCGTTCCTGTGTTTCCGTCGACAGTGACAAGCATGCCAGTTTTCAGTACATTATGAACATCAATATTACTCACTGCAGGCTTTTGAAACTCTCGGGCACATAAAGCCCCGTGCTGCAAGACTCCTCCGATTTGCAATATAACTCCCGAGGCTCCGACAAACAGAGGTGTCCAAGCTGGGGAGGTAACCGTAGCCGCAAGTATCTCGCCGGCAGCAAATTGATCTGTCGGACTCTTCATGATACGTACTCTACCGGTAGCGCTTCCTGGAGAAACAGCCGAACCGACAATAACACCAGCTTCCACATCTTCTTGATTTGGAGGATCGGGTCTTAGGATCCTGCATCGACTGTCAACAAGTAATGGACACTCTGGTGCATTCCGAGCTCGTTCATAGATTGCCTTTCGAGGTCTGACAAGCTCCATCAAGTTATATGATTCATCTGAAATGGCTTTGTCTACCTCAGCTAGATCCAAATGGTATATGTCATTCTTGGTCTCTAACCGATTGGCATTGATGAGCTCTTCTTCTACCTGAAGAATGCTGGTTCTCAAAGCACCGTAAACAGCAGCTATGTGAAGCTTTGGAGCGTTTCTGATCCAAAAGAGGTGATCAAGATAGTCATTCCTTTTCTTGATCTTTGATTTACAAAATGAAAAAAGCTTAGAAGCAGCTCTACTTTCTTGGAGTTTCATAACATATTGGCGTCTTAGAACTTGCTCCTTCTGAACTGCTGAGGGATTCTTTGTCTGTACACCAGAGTTTTGATTTCTTAATCTTGCCAGAAGAAGTACCGGATTGTCTTGATACCTTGGACTACTAATGAACATTTGATCCTCACCATCCCATCCATATCTTGTCATAAACTTCTGCCAGCCAGAGATGAACTCTGGTGGAAGATCTGAAATGACACCATCAAGATTCATTTGTATACGCTGAGCTAGCTCATCAAGTTGATCATGTTCATACTCTTGCCAAACTGAAGCATCAAGCATTTGTGCTAGATTGTACATGGCAATGTTGATTTCCATGAGCTCATCTCCCTCATATCCTCCACATAGAGCATCAAACTCGGAGCGTATCTCCTCCGTCTTGCCATCCCGACGCTTCTTATCAATTGTTCTGAATATTGGCATGATAGCAAACATGACCAATCCCAATTCAAGATTGAGCGAGGGCATTATACATTGTATTAGCTCCATAGTATATCTTTGAAGGCCTTCCTCTTTGTTATATCCACGCCGTTTTAGTTCTTCTAGCTGTTCTAAGTTCTCTTTCACCAACTTGATATACTTCTCCTTTTCCTTGACTGGATTCTTCTTGAATCGTTTGCCAATCTTGTATTGCTCAATGATAGGGTACTTCCGTATGTAATACAAAAGATTCTTCATATTGATGCCCTTTGCCAGTTTCTTTACTTTGTACTTCTTCCTGTTGCAATCTTTAGAACCAAACAAAGATGCCAAATAGGGATCCATCAGTATAGCCTCTTTGGCAAAGTACTCAGGGGTGAAGAACTTTAGAAACACAGACAGATTCACATACTGCCGGGTCGACGCCTTGAACATTGGCATGTTGGGATCATCTTTATACATTGACACATCCATTGGCATCCCCATTATGATACTAGAAAACTTGCAATATAGATCCATATCCATGTGTGTAAACGGACTTGTCGTCGTTGCTTCGGAAGCGATATTGAAGTCATAATACAGTACTCTCTTCTCCCTAGGCTCGGTCATCATCTTGCTATCAAGGTAGAACAGTGTTGTTATTGGACGAGCTTGCAACAGTACTAATCGAGAATTGGTGACACTCCATTCAACATCCATAGGCATCCCATACTCTTCTTCCACTATACAAATCAACTTTACCAATTCTTGTAGTTGCTCTTCTGGTAAACTACATGAAGTTTGTTTCTCAACATCGACAATTGGTTTCATAATTACTCCACCCCCTTCTACTAAATTCAACCTTCTTTCTACTTTCTTACTACCAATAATCGTATCTACCAACTTCTTCTGTACCTTGTCATAGATAAATCTATCGGCAGTAACTGATCCGTCTACTACACTCTCTCCTAATCCAAACGATGAATCTACTACTACTTCATCTCTGTCCGAATTCAATGGATTGGCACTAAAGGCAACACCTGCAACTTCGGAATCAATCATTTCCATAACAACTACTGCAAACCCTTCTCCTCTTTCTTTTGTCTCTGCTGTTGTAGTAGACACATCTTTCTTATTAGCCAACATGTATCGGAATACCCTGTAATCAAACTTACTAGCAAAGCATTCTCGTACCGCCACTTCTAATTTGGTAGATGATATACCTAACTTTGTTTCAAACATACCAGCATAAGATTGATCTATACCATCTTCTTCTGTGGCACTTGATCGTACTGCCGCTAGGTTGTGATTAAATTGTGTTGCAATGATATTTGATAATTCATCTAATACTTGTTTTTGATTTGTATTAAGTGGTAATGTTTGACATGCTTCTTTCATTTTAGTACATGCAGTTTTAAATTGTTCATCTTCGTTATTGTTATTTGCGTTGTTCATAAGATATGTATACTCATCAGACTTTGTCAATATCTCAATCCAAGGATGAAAGAATGATGTTGAGAGTGCATATGATTTGGGAACATGTGAATGTAGCGCTGGGATGGCGTATAGCTTAGCTAATGATGATGCTTTACCACCGACTTTTGATGCATTGCAATTATTGTCGTCGGCTGAGCTTGTGAGATTTACAAGCATCATGGTTCTAATATAATTCCATCCGATTAGTAGGTATGAGTAAGTGATGAAGTAAGATGTTATTTTCTCTCGAGGCTGTGCTGTTATATTTCTCTCGGCATAAGGTATTTCTCGACTCCACTAATACTAGACTTCTCTATGGTCCATTCTTCAGTGTATGGTTACGCTTTGTAGTGGTCAGCAGCATACACAATACATAGCGATATAGGTAGTAGCAAACACTGTGCCCTACCAACCCTAACTTGAAAAGAGCCTAGGCCTATCCAGCAACACTCAAACTCTCAATATCATCTAAGAGTCGACCTCAGTAAGACTGATGACTGAAATTATTAAATAAATGAAGTTTGAGTTGTTGGTAATTGACGGACTATTGTGCATGCGATGAAGTATTTATATGTTGAACAAGAGGTTCATTGAACAGTATGATCAGTTATTATTGGATAGACAGCAGATATTTATTGGCATAATTACACACATCTTGTGCACATAATTTTTTCAACAAGGTGCACATATCTACTAAATACTATTTTACCACACGATATAGCCAATATTTAATCGAGATGAACAACAACGATACGAAAAAGAAGCGTAGGGTTGATAGTGGTATACCCGCCGCTGCCGCTGGTGATGGGGGTATACAAGATGAGCTCAGTACTATCAAATCAATAATGCTAGAATTATTGAACCAAAATCGAACACAAACAACTTCAATACAAACTATGCAAAGGGATATCACACGGTTATCGAATAAATGTGATAGGATTGAATCAACAATGAACACGAAATTAGATGGAATAGAGGACAAACAAAATGAAGACAAGTTAGCTGCAAATGAATACAGCCATATTGAAAATCATAAATTAAATACATTGCTTTTAAGTATGAAGGGGGAGATTACTGAGCTAACAGAGACCTGTGAGAGTGTGAAATTATCATCTACCAATATGAAATCCCAATTAGATAGTATACAAATCAAGCAGAAGTGTCATGAAGTATTATTAAAGAATCAACATTGGGAATATTCAGCACTTGATTATTGGGACGGTGATGAGGATGTTGAGGAAGAAGCAGAGGATTTGATCTGTAAGATAAGGAACAAGACGAAGGAAATGAGATATGACAATGGGGTTGGTGACATTTCTATTAACCGTCGAATGGTATACCATAATGAGCTTCTACCTCATTGGAAAGAGTTTGCAAGTGCATTAGAACAGTATCAATATCATCTATCCAAAGAAACAGAAGCAACTCTACATTTGAACGGTATGGAGCTACCAGATGAAGTAATTGATCTTCTATCAACGGCTCTTAAGTCAACCTACTTCAAAAAGTTTTATTTGGAGAGGAATAACCTTGGTCAAAATGGTATTGATTTTGCGTTGTCATATTTGAAGAGTAATCCAATATTGAAGTGGTTTGCTGTTTGGCACAATCAAATCAACGACATAGCTGATATCAATAAACTATGCGAAATAGTGCAAAGTCATCCTTCGATTGAAATATTAGAGCTTCCTGGAACCAAAGGAACGGATGTTAATGGGTATAAAATGCTGGAAATGATCATGAATGCAGGTAGAAGTAATCTTGATTCTATTGATCTATCGAACAATAACATCAGTACAGGAGGAGGAACATACATCTCAGACTTCTTGACAACAAATCCTATTTTGGGGTCTCTGTTTCTTGATGGGAACATCCTCAACGATCGTGATGCATTGGTTATAGCAAAAGCCTTGAAGTATAATACAAATTTGGGCTTCCTTGATTTGACAGGCAACAACGGTATATCCCAACCATTTTTTACCATGACAATTTGTCATGGTCAAGAATAAATTTTCAACCGTTAGCAACCTGACCATGACCGAAAGTCATGGTAAGATATTGTGACGTGGAATACTTTGCTCGCTCTGAGGGATACGGTATCCTATTGCAATTTTTGCAATTGCAACCCATCAACTTTGTCAACGCCGATCGACTATGATGCCGCTACTCGATAAGGGCGTCCATTGCACCATCGGATCGGCCGTCGAGAGTAGTATAGACGGAGTATCGGCGGCGCCGTCTACGATGGTTTTTCATGTTATTGCAATAGATTGAAAATTGGTATCTTCTGACCATGACAATTTGTCATGGTGAGACCAAAGCATGGTTACTACGTAGAAGCTAGCGTACCATGACAATTTGTCATGGTCAGAAAAATGGTTGGGATATCAAAAAGAGGATGGTTGGCATTACGAAAAGCAGAGTTTGACGATACGAGCTTGAATGCTATCGCCGACTGTAATCATACATGTAATAATATTAGATACCCATCAGGTAATGATGCTATAGAGGGAGTTGACACTCGTGAAATGAATGGTGATCGCTACTGCTTAGTTGCATATGGACCAGCCAAATGTGTTAAACAAAAGAAGATATACTCAGTTCTCTCGTCAAGAAATAGAGACTGCTCAAATGTGAAACATTTTGAGGATGTCCCTGTGGAATTGCTGCCAGATTTGCTAGATTCAATTCAACAGTACTCCAACTATCATTTAGATACTGCTGCGCCACCCGAAGATGATAGCGATATCAAGCCTTTGTCGGTTGTGTATGAGATATGCCGACACTGGGAAGAAGTCTATTCTGTTTACGAGGTGGTTAATAGTCGTTAAGTCGAGTGGTCAATCAATCTTTGGTAGTGATTTGGCAAGTGATATGGGATGTATTACTGACTTGACGAAGAGGGATGACATACGTGTTGGTTTTGGTATAGGAGGAATCCTAACTCGACAAAGTTTGGGAGGGCAAAAACCATAAGCAGAAGCCGTATTACCCAACTCTTCTACTATTCAACAGAGTAATATATATGGAGTAAGTTATCGATAGTAGGATAGTTTAGATCAGCGAGAAGACTGCCAGACGATACGTCTTCAAATTTTAAAACAACAACAAAGCAGCAGCAATGAATCTAAGACAATAAACTCTTTAGAATCAGCTCTTCCATCCGCCCACAATCAAGAGAAGCAAACGATACGTAAAGCATTATTCATTTCTATGTTGAAGAATTGAATCCAGTCGCTGGGTTAACCCTCTCATTCTATCTATTTTTTATGAGAACCCCTTTGAAAATGACCACACCTGTCTCTTTGAGACACATGAAAAAAGATCTTTTGTTGAGATGACACATTTATTAAGGCCAATTAACACATTATACTGACAATAAATTACAATTCACCACAGATACATAATATTATTATATTAACATTCATGAAGTTCTCTCACTTATGCTTTTGTCTTGTGGCTGCGGTATCCTCCACAGCCCTCGAGGAAGATTATGACCCATACTTACGCTTCTTGGAGCAAAGCATGTCGATGTCGTCTTCTGTTGAGAACGAGGAGGGTGAAGGACAAAGAGTTTATCCAACAAACCTACCCGACAACTACATGATCAATGCTATGTTTACTACATCTGCGGAGGACACAAATTATGGTAAGTTCACATGCACATGTGATGTGTTCACATGATAATGTTCGCTCACAAGATATGTCTAACTGTTGGTATACATCTCCTTCTCTTCTAAGCATATACCTTTGTAGTTGCGGGTAATGATGCATCAATTATATCACATGCTACAGGACGTGAGGACAAGGATGATGACTTCGACTCTGTTCTGTACTTCACTATGGACCAAGTTAGTTGTGATCCAAATGCCGATGTACCCACTTCGTTCATGACAGCCAAGTTCAACTACTTTGAAGATAGCACGTGGGCCCCTGACGATATCAAGACGGTTTGTTGGAAAGCACCTAGTAAGTCCATTTGGTGTATGTCTTGTGTGTCATTAGAATCTCATTGACCCATCATTATCATTGATATAGCTGGATATTACATTGGTAATTTGAGTGGAAATCCGGCCACGTTCAGGCTCATGTTCCAACACTATGCATATGAAAACTTTACTGATTGGGTGTTTGATGGGACGATTGCAACTACACAGGGGAAAGGTAAGGCTACATTCTTGTTAAAGATAACACACTTTAAGATCACTCCACTCAAAACATATCATTTGCCTATTTCATCTTATTATAGCCGATGTTTGGAAGAAGGGACAAAGTACCCTCACCCTTTCACGGGCAACAGGACAAGCAATCAAATACACAACGCGCTATAAATCGGGAGTAGATGATACAGAAGCCGAACTTGATTTCATTGCTTATCAAGAGTATGATAATTCTGAAGACGTTCCTTTTGCCCGTCTATCGGATGAAGATAAGGAGACCTGCCTTGTCCTAACCACCCCAGGATTTTTCTTGGCATGTAAAGAGGATTCAGATGACTTGAACCAGGCAGCAAAAAAGGCATTTGAAGAACAGATGGGTAAACAACAGAACGGTTATGTCCCAGTCCCAGCGGAAGCAGAAGCACGCTACAATGTTCCATCATCAGAGAGGGATTATGAGATGCTTGGTACCGCAGAAGAGCAGACTCAAGTCAATGATCTGAAATCATTCGTCCCCGGGATGGTTGGCCGAGAATTATTGCCTGTCCGTAACCAAGGCATATGTGGGTCTTGCTATAGTTTTGCAACCGCTCATTCACTCAGTTCAGCCTATAACCAAGCGAACGAGCTTGGCTCGAACTATATTGAGTTTTCAAACCAGCACATTATGAACTGCATGCCACTTCAACCTGTATTTCTTAATGTCAGCGGGGACTTAGTGGCAAACCCAGAAGAGATATACCAAGATGCAAGTACTGGCTGTTGGGGAGGAGAACCGGACTATGTTATTAATTTCTTCTTAGGTTATGGTTTAGGCGAGGCAATGCCTTTGCTTGAAACCGAGCCTTACATTGGGTTTTCCAGCCTCTGTAACTTGGAGTCAGATACTGTTCCTACTGGTAAGTTTCGTGTACATTTAGATAGGTAATTCTGTTCAATACTAACAGTGTCAACTCGAACGTTGTATACACAGGCCTTACTGGATACTCTCCAATCTCATCGATTGAAGAAATGAAGAATGCTCTCTACTTTCGTGGCGACGTTTCAACCGGGGTCGACGATGATCCTATGCAGTCTGAGGATATCACGGGCTTTGACGTCACAAGGCCCGAGAGCAAAACATATATCAAGTGGCCATCGGATGACATTGCTCTTGCTGGAACAGCAAACTTGGGGAAAGGTTCCTCATATGCTAGCCAGGGGCTTAACCATGCAGTCGTTATCGTTGGATGGGGGCCATGCCAAGTCAAGAACGTAAGTGCAAGTTTAGATGCATCCACACCATATCAGTGGAAACTCATGTCTTAATTTGCTTCTTCATGGCTCCACTCTATTCTCGCGAACTTGAACTTTTTCTTTGACAGTGCAAGACAAACGTGACGGAAGATGTTGAGTGCTGGATCCTACAAAACAGCTGGGGACCAAGCGCTGGTACGGAAGGATTTTACTTTATCCATACCGATCTCGATTGTGATATAGGTATCATTAGTGGCGGACAAGCTTTGATTCCTCTTATTGATGTGGCAAAAGAAAAAGACACAGAGGATGCAGCAAGCGGTGCTGGTCATTTGACCTATATCTTGGTTACTGTGATGATCCCATATCTTTTGGTACTAACCTTGGTTTAGAGTGTTATGATATAGTGGTCTACTGGCCTTGTGGCTGTGGATACGAGTTGATATGTATCATTTAATCTATATGCTACTTAGTACACTTTACTGTTATATGACCTACTTATGGATTCTTTAGTTGCGCGGTGATAATGCCTCTTATACTCAATGATGAAGCTTTACCCTACTTCTTCCAAGTCTTTCAACAATTACAGAGATCCAGATATACTGGTTACTTCCCTTACAAAACAAAAGATCTCTTTCTGGAACGAGTCATCATACTGTGCTTTCTTTTCTTGCCTTGTTTAGGGGATGCTGGGACAAAGAACAAAGGCATCATACGGGCAAACTCATAAATGGCCGATAACTTCCTCGCGTCAATGTTACCTTCTGTGCCATCCAATAGATTCCCCCTGGCCGTTTCTAACCAATGAATTGCTAATGGTAATACCTTCAAATCCCATTCAAAGAAAGGCTCCATGCTCAAATGTTCATGGCATCTCAGGATCTTATTCATTGCAACACTACTTTTATTACTGCTGCTCCCATTCAACACCAACGATTTGCGAAAGTTTCTTGTAATCCTCACTCTCTGATTAGCACTTGCAATGCATTTAATTGTGTGATTTGAATCATATGTGGCATTTACACTTGATTTGTTACATAGTAGCTTTGACAGACGAGAGTACCCTATCCTTGTAATATCAGGATTTCGGTCAATGAGAAGATGCCTCAATACCTTATTGTTCTTGATTGCTTTAGTCAGTATTTTGATACTGTTATCATTGAGATGACAATCGGAAAGACTAAGTTCTACTAACTTTGTTCCTGGACCACGCAATACCTCGGCAAGATGACTACATCCACGCGATCCAATGGGATTTTTCGTCAATCTAATAGACCGAAGGTTATTATTACATTTACCTTTGATAGCTGATACGATACCCCCCATACCTTTACCAGTAATGCCACATTGTCTTAAACGTATGATAATCATACTATTGCATTCTCTAAGGGTATCGCGCCCCCATTTCTTAGATCTCCAGTTTCAATATACATATTTCGAAGACTTTTGTTGTTACTTTTGTAAAAGTTCATTAGT
>Ga0075439_12696_pt2 | contig 15772 bp, 15 predicted proteins | sample MintriSingleCell_FD_74264 | JGI IMG/M metagenome (GOLD analysis project Ga0075439, IMG submission 74264) | Marine eukaryotic communities from Monterey Bay, USA to study complex ecological interactions - Minidiscus trioculatus JGI Plate_4_G5... | ecosystem: Environmental > Aquatic > Marine >... | reverse complement strand
AGGTAGTACTCTTCTTCTCGCCGCGGCCTCCTTTTCCTTTTCCAGACATGGTGATTAGTAGATTAGTAGTTGAAAAGTGGTGATGAATCGATGAACGATTTTATGAGCTCTTTGCTTTTGTCTTTTGTGTTGATTATTTGTGTTGTTAAAATGAGGCTGTCTAAGGAAAATTTACTGTGGTAGCATGTTTATACATACAAGTACTTACAAAACAACTACAAGATACCTCCATAGCGACCTGCGCGCCCAAAATTCGAGTCGAAAAGAGGCCGTCAGAAACTGGCGCGCTTGAAATCTCAAAAACAAACAACACTCAACTCATAAATCGTTCATCGATTCTTCATCAACAACACAAACAAACTTATCCCATCATGGCTAAAACACCATCCAAGAAGGCTCCTTCCAAGGCTGCCAAGAAGGCCCCCGCCGACAAGAAGAAGCGCACCAAGAAGCGCGTCGAATCTTACTCAACCTACATCTACAAGGTCCTTAAGCAGGTCCACCCCGATACTGGTATCAGCAAGAAGGGTATGTCCATCATGAACTCCTTCATTAACGATATCTTCGGACGTATCGCCGGTGAGGCTGGCAAGCTTGCCACCTACAACAAGAAGGCTACTCTCTCATCCCGTGAGATCCAGACTGCCGTTCGTCTTATGCTTCCTGGTGAACTTGCCAAGCATGCCGTCTCTGAGGGTACCAAGGCCGTTACCAAGTTCTCCTCTGCCTAAACAAATGGCACTAATAATGAATGTATGAGCATTTGTCTCTATTTCGGAGACTGTATCAAAGTGCTTACGCATTCATTAAACAAACAGGATTTTATAAAATCCGCCCTATACTCAAAGAAAACAATATTATCATCAAGTTTTAGTTATTATGTTGATTTGCTACCTCCTCGTCGCTGTTGTTTCTCAATGCTACGTGTCTCGTTTGTTTATTAGTTACAGGTTCGATTGGTATCGTCATGAATCGTCAATAGTGAGATAAATTAATATATTCATCATATTATCTTCGGCAACTGATACATCTCTTTTGGAATCACTCTTATTCTCTATGATACTTAAATATGCTGTTTACGTCACGTCCGTACTCCCTCATACCAGATATATTGTTGTCGGGATACAAAAGGCAATAAGTCTACTTATAAGTAAAAGAGGGTAAAGTAGTTTCTAATGTTAATGAGATAATAATATACTTAACCAAGGCTATGATGCGTCTGTGGAAGAATAGAAGGGATTGGGGATAGCTACCTCTCTGCATTAACTTATATACAACCAAATCATACTAATCGGTGGTGAGGGTGCATGTCAGGACGTGATAAATGATAGTGACCTTCTTACCTTTTACCTAAACATAAGATAGGATGAAGAATTATACGCAACAGTTGAATACTTAAGAAGATACAGCAGTTTACGAAGTAGACGTGGATATTCCAAATGATATTGGGCTATTACTAATTACATATAGATATGAAGAATACCCCGTGACTTGGGTTCAGCAATGCAACCAAATGATATAGAAGCAGAGCTAGACAACAACCGTCACAGATTTGGATGAATCATAAACAGAAGATACACAACTGATGATATTCGAGAGAACACGACGAAGCCGTAAAAACCTAAAACACTCCTCCTGAAGCACTTTATTTCTTCTTGGTGGCCTTCTTCTTGGTAGTCTTCTTCTTAGGTGCAGCCTTCTTCTTTGTTGCAGCCTTCTTCTTGGTGGCGGCCTTCTTCTTGGGAGCTGTCTTCTTCTTTGGTGCCTGCATGTATAAAGATGATATAAAAAGATAAATATATGAATTAGTGCATGATGGTGTAATGACATACGAATCTCAATATCAATACAGACGAACTCAAACAAAATAAAAAAAGACGGTGCACGTGAACATAAAAACTTACAGCCTTCTTCTTGGGTGCAGCCTTCTTCTTAGGAGCGGCCTTCTTCTTAGCTGCTGCCTTCTTGGGTGCTGCCTTCTTACCTACCTTCTTCTTGTATTCGGCACTGAGCTTGTACGAGCTCTTGATCTGGACGAGGTCACCGTCAGCTACGGCATTCTTCAAGGCTGTCAAGAAAGTTTTGTTCAACCATTTCTTATCCTTGGGAAGGTTGGCCTGCATGTGCTTCTTGATAGCAATGGAGGAGGATCCGGTACGGTCCTTGAGGGTGGTGATGGCATCGAAGATTCCTGCTTTGTAAGACATGATGATAGTGGTGGATGTTGTTGTCTGTTGTTGTAACGATATTAAATTCGAAGAGGACAAGAGAGGGTTAGTGTATGTGATATGAATGGCGGAGGCGGCGTATAGGTGGCGTGTGGACACATCATAGACCGTCTATATACATCCATACATACAAACAATCCCCGGCTGCAATAGATGATACACCAACAACAACACAAACTGCCAAGTCGAACTTAGATGAACCATCAGCCCATACCACAATCGACCACCACCTCTCTTAGACTTCTTCCTCCGCCGATATATGGACACTCCCAGCATTGTCTACAACCCTTATAATAACGCATCTAATCCTAAAAGATCATCCATGAGATCCATGGCTATATCAACCACCACCAGCCTAGCAGCTGTCAAGTTCAACTCCGAGACATGCACCGTCTCTTCCTCAACCCTCCACACCTCTTCCTCTAGCGTCCTCCGTGCAGGCGCGCCGCCGTCAAACAACCCGCAACACACACCCAAAGAGTCCCCAACTACTCGATGATCAATACGTTACAACAAAAGAAGAATATAGTAGGCACTTACCAAAAGATAAGTACTGTTGCAATCAAAAAATTATGAGGCAAAAATGAGCTTGAGATTGGAACACGTGACTAAACTCGTGACTACTCGCATAAAAAAGACTCCCAATTAGATTAGTCTTAGAGGATGATGAATTGCCTTGATATAATATAAGTCCACCTGTCCAATGTGTTTATTGAGACTGTAGATCTTTGGCTGCATGCATATGAATATTTTTTGGTTTGAACATATCATGTGAGCATTTAGTTTATCCTTATTATCATATTATTATCATTCCCTTATCATATCAAGAGAGAAGCACGAGAATGAATCTCAGGTGTGATATCTCCATCTACGTAGACTCCAAACAACAAACCATCTTTGTGTAGTGCCGACCGTTCGGTAGAAAAGGCCGTCATCGAAGGAGTGTCCTCGATAATCTCCCTGATCTGTAGTTGTGAGTCGGAAGTGTGACAACAAAGCTCTACAGCCACTGAACATTGTTCATCTGCATGAACGATTGAAAGTATAGCATCACGCAGATTAGGAGTATCATTTGGATCGTATAATGACTTCATCATCTTATAGCTAGCGGGATCAATGTTGCTTATACCATGCACACCCTCGGCCTGTGAGAGAATCTTGACTAGATCTTCAATGAGCTGCTTGTTGTGCGAGATGATGACTGCTGGACATAGTGTCTTGGCAAAGTAAAAGTCAAGTATCTGTGACAACTCAGATGGATTCTTGATGTCTGGATGAAGTTTCTGTAATTCCGTCACTGTTGTTGATGCTCTGTCGTCGAGAAGAGCCGGGGTGATTGCATATAGATTGTGAAATGAACCGGCCTTGAGCTGTATCTGTTGCTTCCCATTATCTAATGAGACATTGGTGATGTCAGTTGAGGCCTCAAATGAGACGGATACTGATACGTCGGTGTTGTTGTTGTCACTGCTTGACTTGGAGTTTACTACCAATGAGTGAATATAAAACGATAACATTCTCAAGTACCGAACAAGAGGTCGGGTATCGCCCTCACCACATGGAATATCCAAGCTGATATCAACATTCCCCTTCAATGGAAGGAGACTCTCCTTGACACGCTGAGTCAAATAGGATAATGAAAAGGCATTCCTATCCTTGCCACTGACTGGTGCACACTTTATAACAGTTAGATTCTTGAACATATCCAGCTGTTGCAGTGCCTCGAAACAAGGAGCCTCTAGGTCGTAGTTGGAAGTGAAGACAGTGATTATTGTTGCGTCACCGTTGATGCCTATACATGATAACACACAAGAATGTGAGAACAAGTGAAAGGAAGACAAAACATTAGAGGAGAGAAAAGATAGGTATACTCGCCTCTCTTGGTTGAGTTTCTCGGAGCCTGACCACCCTTGAATTCTCCCTTCCTTCCTGAAAATCTCATACTAATCAACTTCCCGACCTCGCTTTGATTAGGATCAGCATCGATATTATTACTAGGCATCTCCTCCAATCCAACTAATACCAAACCAGGTTTGCTTTGACTTAATGTCATCCTACGTCCTTGGATGATTGACATAACACTGTAATCATTATTATTTGGTCTCAAATCAAGCTCGAGTTGAAGTGTTTTGTATGGCTTGTTGAGGTTTTGTTTGCAAAACCTAACACATAATTCTGGATCACAGTGCGTAGATATCGCTTCATTGATGGATGGATATAAATTGCTTACAAGTGAGCTCTTACCAGCACCAGCTGTTCCATAAAGATACAGTGACAGAGGATATGTCGGAGTAAAGTGTGCATTCAACAAGATGGGCATGTTACTCTCCTTGCCACCTAGTAGTCCACTCATATAAAACTTTTTGAGCTCTGGTTCTAAATATCTCTTCCTTGTTTCATCGACATAATAACCACATCGAAGTAAACTATCCCAGGTTGACAATACCATATCATCCACTACCGAATCTAATGGATGCCTGACGGTACAGTTACCTGATGCAGCTTCAATTGCCCGTGATGTTAAAATCTGAGTCAAACTTTGTAACAATATGAGTTTGGATTTACTTGGTTCAACTGCATTAGCTTCTTTCATATTGATAGTAATCCGCTCATACTTTGGCAGATATCGTCCTGGTGGTGATGCCTTGTAATATACTTCATCTAAATCATATACTTGTTGTTGCTCATTATTATATATCCAACGATGAAGACATGAATTGGCAAGAGTACAGTTTTCATATGTAATTCGATTATACTCATGTAATAGTTGATCATTCCTCAATGAGTGATCAATGTCAGCAAGTTTTGCCAATAATTGGGACAGGATACGAGAAGAAGACTCGGATAGTTCTTGTAATATTATTATATCAGTTGTGCACTTAGTAGATGATAACATATCCTCCAACCTATTCTCCCATTGTGATATAATCTCAAGTACACTTGCATTCATCATATCTCCCTCTCTAACACTTCTCATCCTTTTTAGAAATAGTGTCAAACAATATATATTCTTAATGATTGAAGAGTATGTAGATTCCAATGATACTTGATTTGGATGCATACCAATACAAAGTTGAAGATATTCTCTACCCAATTCATAGTTTGATGCTATTTCTGTAGTAGCAGCTGATGATGATGCACCATAACATGAATCCAAGTAGATACTCACGGCAGGACGGGGTGATGTTACCATGGTAGTACGAAAACCATGATCCTTCCATAGTTCACGAAATGTTGATATTCTTTCATCTGCGCTTATGCTCTTACTCTTTTGGGTATTGAGAGTGGTTGGTATAGGTGTAAATAATAATTGTAAACATTGCTGTAGGGTATCGGTATCATCATTCGTTTTTATGCGTTTATTTGGACGACAATTATTGTCTTCTTTTGCAAGACTTTCAGAGATGTTCATTTTATTGTTTATTGTTGTTATAATGTGTATATAATTTTGTTGTAGAATACTAACAGACACAGCTGCAGTATACTACCAATCGAAGGAGCGTTATGGAACACAAACCATAAGCCTCCCAACCTCTACGATATCAACCAATGATTTCATCACAAATGCGTCTCACTGTCACGGGGCCACCACAAAAACTCAACTCTCCTCACTCCTCACTATCTAGATAATAAATATATCCTCTTGAGAGTTGATATCGAACACTCCTCTTCTTTGCTGCCGTGATGATATGATAACTCTCACATAGGTTGTAGAGATCAGTGGTTGATTTACTGTCCTTTATTGGTGCCATCCCTTTGTTGTCCTTTTGACGTATTGCAACTTATCCTCCAACAATTATAATAATAATATCTATCATGGCTGATACTCAAAAGACATTATCGTTCTCGGCCATACTTGTACTTGCCGCCAATACAGTGAGTATTATATATTGTTGTCGATTGTGCATTCTACTCATGAATATTTTGTTCATATAATGAATTATTGCATTATGATATTATTATCTCATTATGTCGTACTTACTCCAAACTATTCATTATAATTTCAGATGAATGGACCTGGGATAACTACATTACCAGATGTTTGTTCAGATGCAGGTCGTATCCTCTTTGTTGCACTCATCTTCCTATCAGTTACAATGGCATCATTTGTTTGTCGACGTATGGTATCAGCAATGTGGAGTTCTATAGATAATGAAACATCTGTATCTGTGGGGAAGAATGAAGATTATGGTACTGGTATACAGCACAGTTTATCAATCGACGGAGAAATTATAGATGAAGCTATACCGCAGGTAATGTCAGATGAATCTGAAAAGTTGACGCATCGTGAACATGAGCATGAGGAGAATGATGAAGAAGAACAATATACAGAAGGTGAATTACTAATACCTCAGGATACAAAGGTACATGATAGACCGCAACTTGAGAGAACATCAATTGTTGGACAGAGTTTAGAAGCATATGGAAAGCAAACAAGTGTATACACTTCATTCCTAATGGTGTCATCGGCACTTTGTTTAGGTCTTGCTCAAATGGTGAGTGGTTTTTGTGCAATTATATTGGATGTAACTCAAGCAAGTACTGACTTTATATTATTTAGATGCTCTGTGCAGCAATACTTGACGGTATGTTTGTTGCTTTAGGTGGTAAGAGTTGTGCTTTAGGAATACCTTCATCCGATAACGAGTGGAGTCCAATCTATTGCACAACAAATTCAAGTATGAAGCCTTTTATGGGATCCGGCGCACCAGTATCGCTAATCTCGATAGGATGGGTTATTGCAAGTACTGCAAGTGTGCTCATGGGTAGCGTTGCTTTAGATGAGATGATGGGTGTACAATACTTTCTATTCGGATGCTTAGTAGTGGCGTCTATGAGGTTTTCCTTAGTGCTAACTGGCATGACTGATGGTTTCGAGAACGATCATGATTCTATTGCAAACAACGAGAATAGTGGTGAAGTTAGCTGGTTTGTCGGCCCGAATCCTTTCCAGTGCTTTGGACCCATCATGTTTAATTTTGCGTTCATTGTGACGTCACCTCCTAGTGTGTGTCTGGCAAAGAATGAGAGGATTTCATACAAGGCGCTTGGAGCATCATGTATTGTGATGGGAAGCTTGTATACATTATTGGGTATGAGTGGAGCAGCTATATCAAATGTAGTTCGAAAAAGTGGACAAGACAGTAACTTGTTATCTCTAATTCTCCTAAGTGGCGATGAAGATGGGGCATCGTTGTTTGATCTGTGCATTATAGGTGAGTCTAAGTATGCTATTTATATTGAAATTTTGCATACTATGTACTAACTTGTATTCATGTCATAGGCTTGTTTGGATTCTCGACAATTGCTTCGGTGCCCGTTTATTGTCTACTTGCCAAGGACACTTTAATATATGATGCTGGTGTACCACCACTACTAGCGTTTCTCCTCTCTAATGTTCTACCTTGGGTATTGGTGGCATTGACATACAATGCATCCTTTTTCGAAGCCTTTGTGAATTGGAGTGGACTGCTAGTTCTTGGCTATGCAAACTTCTCTATCCCCTTGATGCTAGATTTGAAACTGAAGAAGGTCAGAGCAGCAGACATGACAATGGATAGTAACAATATATCACAGCCAGATGATGATGAACAAACAACAACTATTACAAAGGGTGTATTGATAATCGTTACTGCCAGTATCACGGGAGTTATTGTCATGAGCATAAGCGATAGCTTGCTACTAGCTGGCTTGGCCTTTAGTTCCTTAGTTGCTATAATGTTGAAAACAAGCTACTGATAGAAAGAGACAAGCAAGCGGCGTTGGATCTTGTTGTCACATGAACACAAGTACAGGTAGTCAAACATAAGGTAACACAAATATTAAATAGGTTACACTGAATAGGTTGCAGCAAATACGATTTAAACTCTAATATTAGTATGAGTCTACTGTGTTATAAGCGGCGGTGTTGTGATATGTGTTATAGGTGAGAGTGAAGATTAGTCTTATTCCAAACCACCGAGTTTGGCAATTGCCCAAGCTCATTAGCCTCAACCTTTTGACTATCTGGAGCCACAACTCTGCAAAATGCACATTCGTTTTGTTTGATGCATTCCCTTGATTGTCATAGATGGGCGCAGAAACACATCCACTGCAAATAACTTTCCCACAACATGCCATGTATTTCCTACCCGTGATAAGTACCAACATCACACCTGATTATCATTTAATTATTAACGTCTCTCATCAATACCGCCGCTTTGTCTCTAGCATCACTCTTCAATTCCTTTTTCCGCTCATGATGTACACGTAGAATACTTGCAAATTCGTCTTTCGTCACTAACCCGCCCTTATACGCAACTTTAACTGCATGCATAGGTTTCTCGCTTCCAGCCTTCGCTGCAATGATCAAGTGCCTCATTGCTCGTTCGCTATTGCCACCTCTGTGCTCCAATACACCAAGATTTTGCCTTGCCGACATGATCCCATCCATAGCTGCAAGTTCCCAGTAATATTGAGCCTTCTTATCATCTCTTTCTACACCTTCTCCATCTCTGTATAAGTTGCCCAAGCTGTTATACCCAGCAGCACAGCCAAGATTCCCTGCCTTTAGTAACAACTCATTAGCCTTTACATAATCTTGTGGTATACCTTTTGATCCCCTATAATAATACCCTGCAAAATGGTTAAAAGCATCAGCATTTCCATTACTCATTAGTATCTTTAATCTCTTAATGTCCTCTTGATCAGTGTATGCTGCTGGCATCCTACAGAATGGGCACAAATCCTTTCCCTCGCTCACCATGGATGGTACCAATGTATAAATACAACCATTGCAGATTTTTTTCCCACAACATGCGTAGAAAGTCACTTGACCCCCATTGAACTCCAACGGCAGGGGTAACATACATATCGGACACTCTTCTGTTAGTGGATGATCTTTGAATAACTGTTCATCGTGTAACTCGGCAACTCGTCTCTCACATGCCTTCTTGTGTTTTGATCGGTGTTTCTTTTTACATGCTGCATTGCAATACTTTACCATCTTACATTTGTTACATGTATTCATATCATCTCTATTACCTTCCTTACCGCAACTGGCACACGTTTCTTGTTGTACAGCCACACTATCCTCGGTAATGTTTTCCAGCACATTAATATTATTTATTTGCTCACATGATGTGCACTCTTTATTAGTATCCTCTGACAGGACCAGTCTCTGGACATTCCCAGTAATGGTATCGATGTTGTTGTTCTCGCCGTCTTCTTTAATAGTATCCTTAGAGCTCATGTTGTATTGTGTCATTTATGGTGGGTGGCTTGGTTGGTCTCTCTATTGTATGTACTATAAATAAATGAGGAGATAGAACTCGAAGTACCTATTCTTCGATGATAAGTAATCTTATCTGTAAACACGGCGCGACCTAAATCAACTAACACCAAGCAATCTTGAGTGGTGAGACTGAAGCACTACCTCCTCTATCTAGAGAGATTCGCTGGTGGTGGTAACTTGACAAGGAATGAACTCCCAACGGTTAAATCTTTTTGCACCGATCAAGGCAATCCATCAACTCTATCATGGCGGCGGAAGTCAATCAACAACCTCCTACCAAACGGAGCAAGAAAGGCGACAAAGATAGTGCCTACCACACGGCGGCGAGAGCTTGGCAGCATTATCAAAATTATATCGATGGCGGAGGTAGTGATGAAGAGGAGGACGGAGGTGATGTCGATGAGTTATATGAAATCATAAGTATACTATCGAGTAGAACAATCACTCCAGCTGATATCACTCATGATAATGATGCAGTAGCATCACTTAACAATGCCCAGTCATCACTGCCAATTCTACTAAGCATGACATATCTACACTTGGCAAACTATTCAATTTCAACACATATGGAAGATACCGATGATGATCAGGAGATATCACCAGTACATTACTTTGAAAAGTCAATACACCATTGGCCAAGCAATCCAGCGGCACTTTCATTACTTGCAAATTATCATCGGATGAATAATCTATCTTCAATCAAAGATATATGTAAATTCTATGTCAAGGCATCAGAAGCAGCAAAATATTGGAGAGATATTGGTATAAAGTTTCTGCAATCATCTATTGATGAGAAGGAGGATATGTTGGAAGGTATTGATATTAAAGAATTGGTAGAAGTCCTCATTATCAATGGCGCATTAGAAATTGACTTTATAGGTGAGGATGAGGAAGGAGAAGAGGAAGAGGAAGGTGATGAAGATACACCTGACGAGTACTCATGCTCTGAGGTTGAATGTACTGCCTCGTTCATGTCGGCATTCCTACTCTCAACCATGAATCGACATGATGATGCACTTTTACAATTGAAGAAGTTCCGTCATCTAAGCCATCGAATACATCCAAATGTATGGAGGGCAGCTGCCGGTACATTATCACATAATCAGGATAAAAGTCAAACAACAACATCGTTGGTACTATTTGAACCTAGACTTTATAGAGGAGATGATACCAATGGAATATTACCAAAAGATTTATATCAAAGTTTGTGTTCGCTCTTTGCTCCTGATGCACCGTATTGGGACGAGTCAGACTATCAAAATAGGGGATATTATTCCTACTTCTCGCTTATTGAGAAAGAAAAAGAGCCAAACAATGTGATTGACAATGTAATTAAGAATCATTTGCTTCCCATAGCAGAACAACAAAGCTCTGAGTCTATTGTTGGAGTAGAGTGGTGGGTACACACTCGACCGACTCAAAGTAGTTTGGGGCATCCTCTTCATTTTGATACTGATGAAGCACTATTAGGAAGGGAGAAGAAAGTAAGTCATCCTGTTGTCTCATCAGTTTTGTACTTGACTGGTGCCGAAAGAGATAAAGAAACAAACTCTGCTTCGGCCGGCCCAACCATAGTTTTTGATCAAACTCCAGATTCGACAACTGTAGCGTCAAAGGCTTGGATATCTAAACCAAAAGACAACTCTTTCATGATCTTCCCAGGAAAGTCCGCGTTTGTATTGTTTTATGTATGAGTTTATGTGTTTAAATGAAGTCTCGGCAAGTTCATCTGACCTTAGTTTGCCTATGAATGACCTTGCAAGTCATATATGTACTAACAAATGTGAGCTATCTCCTCTCTTTCATCATCATAAATCGCGATAACGCGCATCTTCCAGGCAATCTTTTACATGGAGTTTTGCCTTGTTCTGGAGGATGCAGTGATGTAAAACAAACTGATGAGGAGAATGAGAAACATAGACTGACATTAATGGTTGGCTTTTGGACAAGAGATGTCACAATCGGATTGAATGAAAGGAATTTGTACTCTGCATGTGGACCCCTGCCTCCTCCAAGCAGCTCGGAGCATTCTTGGGTATTGCAGAGTCAAAATGGATATCCTAACAAAACAAAGCCTCAAGGAGAAGAGACAATAAGTGATCTATCTAAATCTGATGTTCTTAAGTGTATATCCCCAGCCTGGGAACAATTCAAAGAAGATGATTCAGCTACTCTTACTATCCCGCGAGGACTTGATCATCGGTACTTTGTATCTAATGCCCCACGTTGCTTCTCTGATGATCTATTTGAGAAGTAGGATTAATACTGGTAATGGTTATCTTTAAATGGACTATATTGATATAACAGCGAGCAGATTATTTTCCTCATTGAGCCTTGGATACTTTTCTTTCAGCTGTTTGCATTTAGGCAATGATCCCCATTTGTTATACAGTTGATAGGACTTTCGTATAAGCTCCAAGCCATCTCCTTCATTGCCTCGCTGGAGTAGAAATTCCCCATATCTTTCACAAATGAGTGCATTCTCGTGGTAGACTTTGGTATTGGCTGCATTCGAACACGCCAGCTTATACAACTCTTCCGCCTCATCAAATTTGTTATGCAATACAAACCACTCAGCTTCAAGCAATTGCAATTGATGGCAGAGGATACATTTACCATCTTGTCTATGACACTTCTTGTGTCCCTTTTTAAGCTTCTTCAGACATGTCTTCGCAATCTTCATCGCTCGTTTCTTATTACTGCTTGATTGGCGAAGCATGGTAATTGCTGTCATCCCTCTATAAAATGCACAGACATATGGGAATATTGTGCCTGCAAAGTTCTTCTCGTACTCCTTTAGCTTTTTTTGCGTCAAATCCCAAGCCGTGTTGTATTGGGTGAAGATAACACACACCACAAGTTCCAGCATTCGAGCTTGGTAACTAACAGTATCATCCGGTCCTTCATTATCAGTTAAGAAGCATATTGCTCCTTCTTTGTTTGTACTTTGGCAACAGTAATCAATTGCGTTCTTATAGACTAGTATATTCTTCACCGTTCTGTGCATATTATACCCAGCCATATCATCTAGCAGTTTGTTGAGCGTTCTCTTCACCTTTGACAGAGGAACTCCTGAAAAGAACATATTGAAGCAAATGGCGCTGGAACATGAACCTGCGTGAGTGGTATCACCTTTCAAGGATGAAGATAAGGTTGTTTAAAGATAGTGTGTAAGATGTACAATATTCATAAGAGAAGAGCCCTGGGGAAAGGACTTACCAAATTTCATACCTGAGGCAAAACCTTTGTGCAAAGAGGGAAGGCAATCTTGGAGTTCTTTTGACATTGTAAATGTTACTGAAAGACACCAATAGTGTGAGTGTGTGAGAGGAAAGAAGAGATAAAGTGGATACGACTATGGGTTCCTGACTTACCTCCATATGTGAAGAAGGTTACGTTGGCACAGTCAACGTTGCTCGACAACTTGTCTTGAAGTGCATTTGCAGCATTTGCCCATTTATCGGCTTCGGTCAATGAGCCAAATCTGCTTAGTAGCGCGGCATAAAGAGCAATGGCACTTGGCATTGAATTCGACGTTCCGTAAGTCAAGTTAATCTGAATTACCCTGAAACAAAGAATTGGCAACAAACTTTGACTCCATGCAATTGAGATTGTTACGCAGAGTTGTAACAGCCTCAATATAGCTATCATCTTCCGATCACTGAGGAACAAGAAGGAGTTGTGTCAGTGGCGAGTGCGAGTAGACATGTTGCAAGCATAATATTTTCAAAGCACAATATTTGCAACGCATTCAATCATACCTTATCGGAGCTAGGGAGAGTACTTTAGACATCTTCATTGAAGCTCGTATCCTTGCCAAGCCAACCGCTGTATGCATTGTTAGATTTTGAGAGGGAAAGCTTTCACCACACCTCCTCAAGGCAGAGAGTCCAACTTTCAAGCTATCACGGTCATCTCTTGCTGCCATAGATCTTACTTGAATAAAAGATGCATTGAGATAATCGACACATCGAGCTTTGCACGCACACTTTGAATACAAACAGTTCAAATAAGATTCCATTTCCTCAAACGATGATGTTAAAGCAGCAGTATCAGCTGCCTTTGTATATAAATCACAACATAATCGGTAGTTTGTTGTCCAATCTGCATCATGCATCAGCGATACACCTCTTCCGAAGAAGAATAAGGACTCCGAGATAGCACCACTAGCCAAACTCTTCTCCCCGGCACTCAAAAATATAGTCGCAGTGTGGATACGGTCAACCTCGTCTATGAGTTCTATTCCTCTAGACAGTTGAGCTGCAATCGTAAATATATATCTCTGTCGGAGATGTGGGCACACTTTATCGTCTAATACCTTGCCCAGATACCTATGATACGATGCTCGCTTATCATGTTCAATTAGATGAAATGAAGCTTCAATAACAGTATCGTGAGTAAATGTAATGGCTCCATTGTGATCGAGAGCTAAGAGGCCATCATTTGTAACCACTGACAAGGCCTCCTTCACAAGTACTTGGTTGCTCTTTTTCGTATCTTTGTTTGTATCTCGGAGTATAAGCCCAAGGATGTATAAGTCTATTGTTCCGATGTAAGCACAAATCTTCAGTGTTTCTTGACTCAGTGTGGGGAGCTTCTTTATACGCTTTGAGAGTAGTACGTGTACAGTTCCTGATATACCCTCTTCTAACAGATCAACATCCCACTCCCAAGTACCCTTTTCATTATTACAAAGATGACCACTTTCACGGAGGGAGATGAGCTGTTGGCGAATATAGAAGGGATTGCCATTTGACGTGCATGATATGAAATTAGAAAGATCTTTACAGTCATTATTATCCACCTCCAATGTTTCGGCGACAAGCTCGTTTGTAGTTTGAGCATTCAACTGTCCCAAATCTATATCGGTCTTGTTATGAAAGTCATTTGCAATTGTTAAGAAAGGATGATTCAATTCCATTGGTCTACATGTGAATATGAACATGAAGGGGTTTCTTGCTCCTTGATATATAGATTGCAATACATTCAAATCTGTTGTAGATGCCCATTGCATATCATCTAATAATAAAACTATGGGATCGCCAATGTTTGATATAATTGTAATGAACTTTTTGATTAGGTATGTCAATCGACTTTGACTCTCAGAGAAGATATCATCTTGCTTCTTCTCTTCCTCAATTCTATGTTGTTGACAGGATTTATCACAGGAGTGGACATTGATATTTTGAAGTAATGATACATGTTCATTACATGGTCCCCCAATTAAAATTCGTCGTAATGATGGTATTGCCTTTGATAATAGTTCACTCTCATCACCCTTAATATCTCTCCTTACTTTGCTAACTACTTCATCCCATTCATCTTGTCCTCTTTGTTCTACCGCCGAGCAATAGTCACTAAATGCAGATGCAATCCCCTGATATGGTCGTGACGAGGATGACAATTGATCAAACTTTCCTTTTATGAAATCTATTATTCAAGGTGTATGGTAGGGTATAATATTATTATGAGATGGATGTGATGTGCACATAATAAATAAATATCAAAGTATAGAAATAGTAATAAAGGCAAGATATCATTGAACTTTAAACTTACATCCATCATCACCCAATACATGTGGTTTAATCGTCTCAGCTAATTTGGTTTTACCCAATCCAGAATCACCATGGATTAGAATTACAGCTGCAGGGCTTTGTTTACTCATTGATAATGAAGCAAAATATGAATTAAGAAGGATCGATTCCTCTGCACTCCTCCCGAGTAGACGCTCGGGTTCATGAAGACACGACATTATATCACCATACTATCTGAAACAATAACTATTTATCATCACCAAAGTTGTTGTTAATGAAAAGTGATACGAGATAGTATGATTGTAAATTGCAGCCTTATTTTGGAATTCTACATTGTTCTTCACATAGGGATAACCTTGTCACAACATAACCAATAAAACCTATGACCAAAAGCTATCCCATAAATTCAAGAACTTTGGAATTGTGTATTGCAGCATATGCATCACTCATGGTGCAGTTACACCAGGACGGCTACACATCAAAGACGAGAGAATCCTGACTTTTCAATTGGGTATTGGGTCAGATTTTCAAAATCGAATCACTGTCCAACAATATATGGCCATAGCACAAAGGCATGCATCACTCTCTTTCTTAGATATTGGTAATTCCTTTATGTATATGTATATTGAAGGCCAATGGACACTATCAGCACCATTGTAGGGCCCTCCATCATGCTTGTGCATCCACTTGTTGGCGGTTCTCTTGCCTCAGATTGGGTCAGATTTTTGAAATCGAAT
>Ga0075439_16081_pt1 | contig 15778 bp, 12 predicted proteins | sample MintriSingleCell_FD_74264 | JGI IMG/M metagenome (GOLD analysis project Ga0075439, IMG submission 74264) | Marine eukaryotic communities from Monterey Bay, USA to study complex ecological interactions - Minidiscus trioculatus JGI Plate_4_G5... | ecosystem: Environmental > Aquatic > Marine >... | reverse complement strand
TGCTGGGAAGAGTAGCCTTGGGATGTCGTCGTGATGCCACCTTTCTAAGTGTGTTGAGTGGAGGTCCGATAGAAGGTCATAGGGCTCAAATGTCAATACGTTCGGTGGGTGGTAGATTACTACATGCCTTGGGCTTCGTTTTTGAAGAGAAGCCTCGCCTTGAATGGGCAGATCTCTCGATATTGAGTGAGAATGCCAACTTCAACGATATAGTCCACATACCAAATGCAGGAACTGAGTTATCAATCACCACGACCGGGGATTGTCGATTGCATCCAGAAGGCACAGAAGTAGGTCCCTTTTGCAATGTTGTATCACAGAGTCTAAGCTGTCTCTTACTTGATGATGAGTTGATGGAGATCGACAGATATATGATTGGCACTGTTCGAAATCCTCCTCTCAATCAACGTGAAATCAAGTGGTTCCACACAAGGTCCGCCTCTGCTCCAACTGGTCAAGGGAAGGGAGGCACTCACTCAAAGCCAAGCTTATTCGATGTAGACGGTCACCGACTTGTCTGGAGGGGAAGTTTAAACAACGTTCAACCAATGAATAATGACCAGAGCGATGAGTCACCTTCTGCAGTGAATAATACCTCGTCAACAGTGCTCATTATGGGATCGATCCCACCTCTTCATAGAGGATATGTGGTCGGCTTGTTAAAGAATAATGAAGCAATCTCTCTTTCAATCACTCCAGAGAGTCTTGACATGAAGGGAAGACATTGTCACTACTTTCAAGAAATTGTTGAGCTGGCTGATGGAGATATTATTACAATAGCAGAGTGTGCGTATGGTGGCGAGGGAGATAATGTTAGTTGGAGAGAGCAGCTTCTAGTTGAAAACAAGCTAATTGAGTTTGACACACGTATCGGTCACCTTTCTTTCATAGTATTACATCGTGCTAGTGATGCCGAAGAGTGAACAGGATCCACAACAAAGAGTAAGGTAGATCAAGATCGGAACTATTTAGTTCCCTAGGATATATTACTGACTAAATGTAAACGCCTATAAGTAACAAATTCGATCCATTACTAAATGTAACACACTTTAAGCTTATGTGTCTATGATATCGTACAATTTGATGATGCAGCCGCAGGCCTCTGAACTGGTGCCGCTCTTCTCTGTGGTTGCCTCCTTGTATTTGTTGGACGATTACGAGCATACTCAAGTTCTTGCAATTGTCTAGCCAACTGCTCACTGTCATGCTCGGACTGTTGTTGTTCTCTTTGATAAGCCAATGCCAGTTTATGATCCGAATCTACTTGTGTATCTTCTGATACAACAACTGCTGCACTATCATCCCCATTATATGATTTTAAGCTTAGTTCTTTAGCAGCTTGTATCAAGGCTCCTTCATCGTTGTCCATATTTTGAGTTGTAGCTGTACCTTTGCTCATTGCAATAGCTAATTGAAGATCCGACTCTGTCTGTCCTCTCTGTGCTAATATCAGAGCAGGATCTATCGTCGGGCCAGCAGCTGGCTTTAGTTCAGATCTAGCTTTGGGTTTGACAAAGAATTCATTCATATATTCAGTGTCACCTTCAACGTTGTCCAGCTTCTCCCAAACAATCTCGGGTGTATTTGCATAGCCAAGATCAGTAACTAATAGATATAGAATACCATTGTGCTTTGTAAGTGTTGCAAAGTGATTATTTCGAAAGAAGACACATAATGTATCATCTCCCAAGTGATTGTGTAGTTGTTCAAGACCATGGTATGTTAATTGGTGACCTGATGAAGTTAGAAAGGCATTTGCAACTGTGGATCGAGTTATTTGTAGTGAGAGATTGGTGATCTTTTCTCTTGTTTCTATAATGTTCTGTTCTAGTGTGGCTGTAGATTGATCTGTATCTTCTTCATCTTCTTCTGTTTTAGTTTGTGATTGTACAGACTCATCAACAGTGTTTGTATCATCTTTAGGAGAGCAATCCTCGGTGTTATCACTTATAGATTGATCTTCTTTTTCATTCTTCTCTCCACCATCCGAGGTTACTTGTGTAGATTCCACAGCACTTGCCTCTAACCTCTTCTCCGTCATTAAACTCAACTCCTTCTCAAGTATATCAACTTTTTCTCTAGCCTCATTACCATTGATAACTAATTCAATTAATTCATTATATGTCTTCTCTTCTACCACACTCATCGTTTCTACATCTTGTTTATCTAATAACCAACCATGTACTAACTCCACTCCTAATAAATCAAATGCTGCCAAATTGTTCGTGTACTCAACTCCATTAGGTCCGCTTGTAAACTTTGGATTAACATCCATTCCATGTTGTAAATTTGGGAGTAATGATAATACTTCATTTAAATGATATTCATTATGTTGATTATTAGTAGTGTTGTTTGTTGTATTAGAAGTTTGCATTGCACGATTGGCCAACATGTTAACAACATCATCAGTGGAGGCGACGCCGTTTCGATGACATATTGGATCTAATGTTATCACGCCTCGAAGGAGTAGGGCGTTTGCAGCTGCTAATAGTGGACATGGTCCGTTTTTATTTTGCAATAGTATCTTCCTTGTTAATCCCTATGTATATTATAGTATTGTGTGTGTGGTGTTTAAGTAGTGAGACCAATGGATAAGAAGAAGAAGAGGTCAGTAAGATGGTATTGTATGTATATTGTAATAAGAAGAGGTCATTAAGCAACAGCAATATTGCAACACCTAAGTAAATTTTGAGTGCGGTGATACCTCTAGAGCGGAGCTCTTACCTGATACTGAACCGACTTGAGCTGATATGCCTGAGGAGATGAAGAACTATTTGACGAAGACATACTATTGACCTCTTTAGCTTCACCAGATATACCTTCCTACAACCAACACAAAGCTTGCTACTGATTATGATTGTTGCCATACCATCACCGTCTCACTACAGAGATATCTATCTTGTCGTTCATGAGAATTGTTTTACAGACTAATACAAAATGACGGCAGTGCCGACGCCGACGCTCTCATAATACATCCTACAACATACATCGGCAGCTATCTATTGCAGTGAAGTCTTTCGGTGTCAATACACTGTAAAATCATGAGTCTGCTAGCTTTAATTGCTGATAAGTTCGAGCTCGAACAGCCAACTACAGATTCTGAACATCGTGTCACCTCCTACACAAATCGTTCTGTCGATGAAACTGATAATGCTGCCATAAAGGCTCTACTAGATAATGACCATGCCCCTACTACAACTAATCATAGTATTGAAAAGAGGCACATGTCAATATCACAAGATAAAGACATCTTCTACGATGCTACAAACGATACGCAATCAACAACAACAGATGACGATAGCAGAATTACGAATGCACAGAACAACAGTACATCATCTCAAGAGGATACCAAACTACTAATAACATTCTTGTTAATGGTTATTGTTGGTACTGCTAATAAGATATTCCAAAAGTTACAGGCTATACCAATGTAGTGAGTTTCTTAGTTTGAGTTTTGGTGCATATCATGTGATTTGCAATAGAGGTTCTGCTCATTCTGCTCTTTTGTCTTTCATATCTATCTATCATGCAATATGTGCACAGTAACTATCCTAATTCATTAAATTTGTTGCAAAAGTAAGTAGATTCTTAGTTTTGTGCATATTATGTGTCACATATGTGGCCCATGATCTCACAACTCATTGCCCACCGCTCCTTGTCTTTCATAACAGTTTTGTATACGTTCCACTATGCTTTGCATACATTCTACCAGTATCAAGATACAATCTCTTCAATAACGCAATACCAGCCGAAGTTTCAGTAATGAATAAGAAACCCTTTATCATCATGGGATTATTAGATTGTGTAACGTGTCTACTAATGACGTTTGCAGCGGTCTACCTTCCGGGATCACTGTTAATACTACTACCACAAGCGGCTATACCTATATCAATGATATTATCCAAGCATATAAAAGGTGAATCATACTTCAAGTATCAATACTTAGGTGCTGTGGTTGTTGTGTTGGGTATATTGGTAGTATTAGAGCCATTGGTTACACAACGTCATGTTGCTGATTATACTTGTTTGGCATATGATGAGCATGAGTTTTGTGCATTGTGTTCTGAGGAGACGACGGAAGAGGGGTGTTTAAGTCACGGTATTACGTCAAGTGGAGGTGTAGGGCATGGCAGCTTTCTTATAAACGAGCCTTGGAATGAAGATGAGAATGTGATACTTCGATCATTGATAGCTCAGAACGATACATCGACTCCAGATCAACTCTGCCACTGGGTAACATCTGATACGTCATCCTCTGGATCTTCGTCTACATCAACAACCCTTCTCTGGTCAGTGGTTACAATACTGGCATGCATACCAATGACTCTATCATCCATCTACAAGGAATTGGCATTAAGTGGATCGCAACAAAACCTTGACCCAATCTTTTTAAATGGATGGGTCGCCTTCTACCAGCTGCTCTTCTCCTTTCCACTATCGGTACCTGCCGGGATGACTTCAAGTCCTCCAGTGCCGCCACACGAGCTGCCACAGAATATTTGGGACGGTATCAAGTGTTACTTGGGTATAGCAACCATTACGACAGGTTGCCATCCTGACGATCAATGTCATTCGGCTCCTCTATACGTCAACGTCTTTTTGGTGTTCAATGTATGTTTCAACATCTTGATTGTATATGTTCTCAAGTACGGCTCGGCAAATGTTCTGTTCATGGCAAGCACTGTCATGGTTCCAATTGGTAACTTGGCATTCGCTTTGCCTTTCATGCCAGGCTCGACACCACTGAAGGATTCAGACATAGCCGGCCTGTTAGTGATCTTGTTCGGCCTGGTAACGTATCGATTTGGTAATACATACAAGTGTAGAGTGAGTAGACATTGGATGACTGTAATCTCTCCATTTTCTTGGCGTAGAAGGGCAAAGCAAAGATCTAGTATGCTAAATGGTGATGGGCAATTCGAATGGGATGCTCCTTTGTATGATGATGATAATGTGAATGTGCTTGAGGAACCCTTGATCACTCCTCTTCGATGATCAGGGAGTGAATTTGTTGTTCAAGTCTTATGATAGGTGGGTATTGTTGTACAGTGTATAGTGAAAGTGCTAATGTAAATATGAATGTGAAAGAAGACAGAGTTGTCTAGTACATATTATCAACTCTAAGTCTTCCCAATGATCACCTCTTTGCGTGATGCCAATCAGCAAGGTATCCTAGGATACCTTAGGATACCTACATCAATTTCCCAATTTATTTGTCAGTTGTTGTGGGAAGTTAATAAGTGTTGAAGCCGCCGCTCTAGTACTAAAACAATAACATACTATGTCTACTAGGGCATCGGTGAAGGCAGATGCCGATGATAAAGCTGTGGCGTTGACTCCGGGTAAGAAAAAGGGCGGTAAGAGTAGATATGCCAAAGAGGAATTATGTGAGCAAGAAGGTGCACCAGGAAAGTTTTGTTTTTGAATTCAAGTATGTTTGGCTTTGCAAATCGTATATACTAATGGATGTTACTATCATCTCTCTTTCACCTTCATAAACTGTGAAATACACATCTTCCAGATGATTGCAAACCATCACTTAAATCAACCACCAACAATAGGAAAAGGGTTAAACGAGATACTACAAATGATGTATTATACGCCAAAGGAGCTGCAGCTCAAACCATGAGTAATCCAGGTAATTTATACTTCTATCAATTATGTGAAGAGCATTATGATGAATATATGAAACTTGATCCAGATGATCAACAACGGAAGGTTATTGCACTCAGTATTGTTGATAAAATTATAGCCAAGGGTGGTAAATTCCATGCTCCATCGGGTGCAGGGTTAACAAAGAAGGCAGCAGTCGGTAAGACACAAGATCGTATGAGACAAATTAGCAAACCCAAATTGCGTCCTTCTGGATTTGGTGAGCATGATGTGGTTAGTGCACGTGGTGCCGCGATACATTTATATCCAGGTAATGCCAAATGGCATGCAGTAGTTGATGGATATGTCTTGAGTTATTACAGAGATGAAATTGATAAGAATGGTATGTATGATTTGGAAAAGGAGGCACAACTAAATAAGAGTAAGAAGAAGTTTGTAAAGAAAGGCACAAAAGTTAGGCCTACGTATCAGGATGATATAGTTGAAGAGATTATATCAATTATACATAAAAGAGGAGGCAAGTTTTGCAACGAACGTTTAAAGGAGATGTCTCATAAAGAGGTTGTGGCTAAGATGCACAACAGGTTTAAGGATTTAAAGAAAGAAATGAAGAAAAGTAAAACTTTTGTACCGCACACAGATGATGCTATTGCAGCAATGAAGAAGGAGGGTGGTGGTGCCGATTTAAGTAGTGCAGATGATACCAAAGTGAAGACGGAATCAGGTACTGACATCATGAGAAACAGATCTGGTGGATTTAGTTCTGTAAAGAATACAGTATCAAGTGTGTATGAGATGAGAGCATATAAACAGAAACGGTCAAGGGAGAATCGAAAAAGACCCAAGGGCATGAAGTATGAGGAATTTGAAATTGAGGATGATGGTAGTTACAATAGTGACATGCTAGTTGATGAGTCAGAAGGTGAAGAAGAAGAGGATAGTGATGATAATCTGGCTGCGGAGGATTATGCCAGTGAAGATAATAACATGGCTGCCGAATATATCAAGAAGAAGGCAGAGAAGAAGGCAGAGCGTGCCTTAAAACGTAAGATTAAGAAAGCTGCGGAGGAGTATGATAGTGATGATAGCATGGCTGCTGAATATGCCAAGGAGAAGGCAGAGCGTGCTGTAAAACGTAAGCAAGCAGCCAATAATAGGGAGGCCCGTGCAAAGAGGAGGAGATCAGGTATTCCCTTGCCTGTGGTAGTAAAAAAGAAAAAGAAGAAGAAAAATGAGAAGGTGGCGAGGAACGTAGTGGAAGAAGTACCACCAGACCCTCCATTGAGTGAGTATGAGTTGTTAAGGTTGAGGAAGATTAAGCGTAATAAAGAAAGGTTAGCGTCACTTGGATTGGAAGAGGGAATTACAACGGTTATGCGGTCGTAGGAATGGGGATAGCTCCTAGTATAGAGTCTGTATAAATCTAGTTGTTAGATCAAGTGCTACTCTGATGCCTTCCATATTTGCTGTCCTTAACATATAACTTTTCTAGCGCTGCTTGTGTTTCTTTCACACTATTCCCTGACTCTTCCTCCTCGTCGTCGTCATCAAACCAGTTCAATCCCTGAGCTACAATTCTGTATATCAAGTCTGCATTCACATTAGACTGCTCTCCCGCCTCACCTACTCCCTCCTCATTTCCACCCCCTTCTCCTTCCGCAGCTCCCTCAGCTTCTCCTTCCGCAGCTCCCTCAGCTTCTCCTTCCTCAACAATGCCATTTCCAACTCCAGGTTTGATTTTAATCTTTAAGATAAGTTCACATATATGTGGTAGCCAGTGCTGGCTAATAAAGATATCACCAGCATCTTTGTATCCCCTAGTACCATCATCATCCTCCGAGTGTAATTTCAAAAACCTACCTTTACCATCCTCTATTTCAACCATATCATCTTCTTGCTGACCCTTGATAGATCCATCCCTCACACGGTTAACTACTTCTTCAAATATACTAATTTGTCCAGGGTAATTAGCCGCTTCCAGTTCCACCCTCTTTTCTATTAGTGCCTCCAACAAAGCCGCACTACTAGGTACTTCCTCAAGATAATTCAAATTCCCCCCAACAAAAATATCAGACGTGTTGACATCTCTTGCAAATACTATATCATCTTGGGTATCAACAAGGCCTTGATTAGCAGGTAAATATCCCACCCGAATCATTTCTTGGTGGGCATTAGCATGTTGTGCAGTAATATACTTCCTGAGAGCAGAACGTCCCTGAATATAATTGCTGTAAACATTGCTAATACTGAGAATACTTTTACTCTTATGATTATAGTCAAATGGTACAGATTTGCCTTCGGGTAGATAAATCTTTTCGTTAAAGACCTTCTCAGCAGTTGCTGTTTTAGATGTTCCTCTTGTATATCCGGGGAGAATACCCCTCAACGGACATGGGAGAGTTGTTATATTGTTAGAATCAAAAGGCCATGAACGTTGATCGGTATTTGCCCTATTTCCATAACCCCAACCATCTGGTTTGGGGATGGGTCCAACACCTGCCAGTCTTCCTAAGCATAAACTCATGGCATCTCTTGAATATGGATCACCAGAATATGAACATAATTCATTCATTGCAGTAGTAGAAATATTTTGGAGTGAAGCTATAGCAGTAAATGTTGAAACTGCTGCTGGCTGTCTGCTACCATCTTCTTTGAGGCAACCAGTTAATTGTCTGAGGTCATCGTTCATCCAGTGTACAGTTTTGTTTTTCTTTTCCCCAGAATAATACTCAGTTTTGGATTGCATATCACTAAAATGAATACCACCCATTATTTTTGCTATAATAGGTTTCACATTTACTATTTGATCCAATGGCCTATTTACAATGAATACATCATTAGTATCAATTATGATACCATCCTTAAAATGATAAAAAACATCTTCGGGATGATCTGATGATGGAGTTAGGTATTTGTTTATTAGCTCTTGTTCTTTGTCATCAATCTTATCTGAAGTCTTGCCTGGCATTGTATTAATGTATATTGCAATAAACTACAATACCAATCACTATACTTATCAATTATGCCATTAGTCGACGCCCGCAACAGCAGTAGGATAGCGACTCCGTCTAATAAAGGATACCACATGTGTATCTTCATCTTTTATTTGTGATCAGATCTATTTTATTTCGCATTCGAGAGCCGAGATAAGAGATAGAGGCATGTGCTAGTGTTGCTAACCTTTTTGTATTAATATAACTATTAACCATGGATTACAAAGAACAACGACGTGCAATTAGTCCTAAACCCCCCAAGTTAAAGTATGGTGCCGCAGGGATGCTTGACGCCATTGAACAAGATAGCGAAAGAGCTGCAGCACTTGAAATTGCAGCATCAGCAAGAGCAACCCTCCAATCCGAGAGGTCGGACAATCGATATGAACGAGCAATTGCAAATCATAAGATTAACGAATTACAAAAGAAGGTTGATGAATTACAAAAGAAATATGATAGTCTACAGTCAGCAATTACCTTCGAGAACAATCAAGGTTTACCCAAAGCAATTTCTAATAATATGATGGCACAAGTACTATTGAACAATGTCACGGAACATATTGAGATTATGACAGGGGGTAAGATTGATAATCCCAAAGAACAAGAGGTGGGTTATTTTGGTAATAAACTGCAATCAATTCAAGAAGGTAAGAATCAACAAGATAAGTTATTAAAACTTCATACAGAGGGTAATCAAAAATTATTAAATAAAGTTAGTAATGCTGAAAAGCGAATTAAGGAGTTAGAGGAGGAGATTAAATGTTATGCCGCCACAGGTTATGGCGAGGATGATTCTCATTCTGATGTGGATATGGGAGGTGCTTGGAGTGAGGGTGATAATAGTGGCAGTGATGATGGTAGCATGTATGAGCCTAGTAAGGAGGAGGATAGTTCGTCTGGTGAAGAGGACGACGAGGAGAAGATTAGTGAGTATATGGAAAGTATGGAAGTTGATGAAGAAGGGAAGGGTGTGGGTGGTGCAGAAGATAGTGGGGACGACGGAGTGGGTATATCAACAGGTCGGGGAGGTACTAAGGGAGGTAAATCTAAGGGCGTGGGGAAAACACGCCGCAGCCGTGGTAAAGAAGGCACCAGTACCACAATCGATAGTGGCACGTCATACAAGGAACCAGTCATCCTACAAACAGCAACGGAATCAGTATCTGATGGACACATCATACAGCATTTCGACCGGTATGTACCAAAGGATAAAAAAGTAAGAGATGATCTCGTATCAACCCTACCAGAAAAGGATCAAGAAAGAATCAAACGTTTACAACAACATGTCATTGATACAAAACATCGAGTATTCAAATCAGTAGAATTATTGAAACAGTGTAATGATTCCAAACCTGTTGATCTTCCCACTGCTATTCATGGTGTAGCTCAAGATTTAATGTTGTCATTCTATTGCATGATGAAGATTCTCAACGGTGATACCATGACAAATGAAACAACCAAGGACGCTCTCACAATGGTAATACCATCATTACAATATGCCAATACAGCTGGAATTTCATTATACAACTTCGACAGACTATTAAAATCAGTTCAACTTGATGGGGAAGGGGGGATTACTAAATATGATCTTCATTTTGAATCAGGTACCAGAAGTACATTATACTCCCCAGCAGTCAGTTTGACTGATCGTTTGAATGGAGAAAGGAGATCATTTGGTATTAGTGCAACCATGGGATCACCAAATCTCGATACTAAATTGAGGGATTACAATTTTACAACGAAGACTATTACTTTGGATGATAATACTACATATAAGCCGAATGTGAAGGTAGACCCATCAAAGATTACTTGTCTATTGGTATTGGAGAAGAAGGAACACGTGAAAGATTTAGCCAAAGAAGATAATAAGAACAAAGATGATGATTCACGGCTCAAGTTTACTGCTATTTCAGCAGGTGGTAGAGCTACTGATGACAGTGAGGCATATGTGATGGCTAAAATTATCATGGACGAGTACAAAGCAGCTTCGGAGGGAAAGGATCTAATAGTATTATCAGCGTTTGATTTGAATGGAGCTGGGTTGGATATGCATAAAAGGTATGGGATTACGAATATGAAAATGCTAATCACTCCAAAGGCAGTTGAGGAGTTAGGTGTCAAGTTCGTGGGAGCGGTCAAGACACGAACAGCGTCTACGTTTCAGAATGCGCTTGTTAAGGCTCGATCTGATGATCCAAACTTTGGAAATCCCAAAGCACATGTCAACATTGACGAATTAGTAACTCGTGTTGGTGATGAATATGAATTTGGTGGCAGTGTGGGGAAGCTTATTCTATATCTGGCAAAGAAGAAACTAGCAGAAGACAATCTAGTAGTATAAGATAGGCATTTGTGTATTATTACTTTAATGGACACTGCCTACACCCGTGAAGAAGAAGAAAAAGGTGGTGAAGAAGAAGAAAGAGGAAGAAGAGGAGAAAGTACCGGAACCACCATTGAGTGAATATGAATTGAAAAGGTTGGAGAAGATTCAACGCAATAAGGAGAGACTTGCGTCACTTGGATTAGGAGATAAGAATCGCCCTAAATAGATGGTGTAGATGATATGTGGACACTTTCAAGGTGAATGGCCGAACAAAACTGTGATATGGTGAAATATATCTTGTATGGATACCTTATGCTTACAAGGGACTAATGACTAACGTATCTAGATAATTGTTTCACACCATTTCATTATATCCTTCACTAACCCTGGCTATCATGTATATGTTCATTTGAAATCCAAATATTGACAGGTTCTAGAGCTGCCACATAGGTACAAGCAACCAGACAAGCGAGACATGCTGTTTCCAAAACGGAGTTTTCTATTTACATGAAAATGAGTGTTGTATAATTGAAAGTCAATCAGTTTGGTTTGAGTTGGTATTGATAACGGCGACCCTTGTGATTGCAAATATATTCGTTTTAATGTTCTATATTCGCATGGTAAAAGTGGAGCAATTTTAGTCTTCCTATCTCACCTCCCAAAACAATACCATAAACCATATCGTATCGATAAGGTGCATCAACTCTCTCAACCTTTTATATCATGTCTTTCAATTCATATACCAAAGCACGATATCAATATACAAATCGTCAGTATTCATTGGTACATTGGTTTCTAGTTCTAGCAGTGTTGGTTGTATCATGCTGTCATTGCTCTTCTGCAAGGATACCCCGCAATAACAAATTTAGACGATGGACAAAGGATGCAAAGTTACCAACTTTCTGTAGACGCAGAGGGATTAGTATCAATAGCAGATCACTTCTGACAGCACGGGGTGGTGATAGTAGTATGTATAGATGGAGTGGTACGGATGATTGTTCACCTAGTGGAGATACTATATCATACGTCAGCAACAAAAAGAATGAGGTCACACCAAGCAAACAAAAGCAATCCACAACAACATCATCTTCTGGTACTGAACAATCTCCATTTGAATATATACCAATAACTGCATTAAACGATTATGGTCAATCTACACAATTAAAGAATGCAATGGAATCAGCATCGAGGTTTGGTACGCCTGTGTTGGCTTGCATATGCTGTCAAGATAATGAAGATGATAATGAAGAAGATAGTGCAGACCAAAGTAAAGAAGATAGAGTTGAGAATACAATAGTTGTATGCTCATTGCAACGTCCTCGACCTGGTGTTATTGCCACATCTTCATCAACATGCAGTAGTTCCATTACAACCAAAACAAGCAGTAGCAAATCAGCATCAATACATTCATCAATCCAAGGCATGGTACGGATCCTATCAACTCGAGATGATGTACATCCTAATTCTATACCATATGATTCATCAATTGATATACCGAAACATACATTGCATACTGCCATAGTTACCACTGGCATACAATCCGATGCCAACTTTCTATTAACACAGTTGCAAATGCACATATCGAAGTATTGGTTTCGTTATGATACCATACCGTCAACGTCATCTAGTGATGGAACATCATCATCTGTTTCGTCTCCATCATCAACGGTAACTAAAATGGTACGAGATGTATTATTAGATTGTTTAGGATATGATTGGAGTAATGAAGTGAATAGTGGTAAGGTCTCCGGTGGTATTGGAAGTGCAGCACCTAGTTATAATGAACAAGATGATGACGATTCAGACAGACCACGACGTGCCGGTAGACCATTGGGAGTATGTGCATTCCTACTAGGGTTAGATTCTTCAACAGAATTTCCATATCTAACAGTAATTAAAGCCAATGGCTCATCACAGCAGTATGTGGCACATGCAATGGGGAGGGGATCTGCTTTGGGGAATGATTTGTTATCACAACAGTGGAGACGAGGTATGACATGCAGTGAGGCTAAGGACATGATGATTAGTGTGCTGAGAGATATTGCAAAAGAACAAGGGTGGATAGTAGATGACGATGACGATGATGGCAGTACTGAAGGAAGGGATAGTAATTGGGTAGTATCTTGTGAGACTGTATCGCCGAGTGGCATTGATTTAGAGCACTTGGAGCTTTAATGTGGTATGCTTGTTGTGCAGTTGATCAGCTCATACAATTTGATGCCATCAAAATATGAAATTGGTTGAAGAAAGATAATGATAACATCGCCAGCTACTTTACTACCCTACTCTATAGCGGCAAGCGTATACCTTTGTTCTTTCGGACTTCGTGGATCATGCATTCCTCATATCATTATCTTCTCTATTGTTTGTTCTTATACACTAGTGACTTGTTCTGATGCATAGGTGCAGCTCTTCTAAATCTTTTACTACTTTGGTTTATAGATATTACCCACTTGTTGATGCTCATGAGTCATGTGTACTTGCTCATGCATAGCCTGTTCTTCTGAGATTGCTTTGAATGTAAAGTAAATTATCCCCAAGATACCAGTTAACCAAACGAATAATATTATAGTGTCTAAGTTTTTATTGGCCATTGTGAAAGTTTGTTTTTGTGGCAGTATCAGATGTGTGCTGATGATTGAGCGTTGCAAGTGGTAATGGATAAGTATGGATAGTGGAGTGAGAGTCAGGATACCCTACCTCTGCCTCTATTTCTTATCTCTATTGTTTTGTGATATATGGATTGGATGCGTCGTCGTCAATGATTGATAGATAATGCTGAATCTCTATTATCTCTTATATTCCTTTTGGCTATTGAGTGCAATGCCAATGTGGCAGTAGGGTTTGTCGAGTTATGGGCAGGCAGTGGGCAGTACTAAGAGTTTGAGATAGAGTGACACAACATCTCACATCTCAAACGAATCAATCATCAAACGGCCATCAAAAAAGAATCACATCATTGATAGAGAGCTTCGGCTACTAATACTGTTGCTGGGTATATATCCGGAATAAGAGGTAGTTCCACCGATCTTTAGAGTAATAATTCTCCGAAAACAACAACCACAAACTACAATGTCTACTGTTCGTGTACAATCCCCCGATGTCATCGTAGCAGTAGGTTCTGGAGATAATATGCAAGAGTTTGAATGTTACAAAATCAATCTATCATTTGCAGCCGAATACTTTGATATTATGCTAAGCTCGGGTATGGTTGAGGATAATATTAGCCGCATATCATTCCCTGATAAGGTATGTTCTGTTTGTACTGATGGGAGGTTGTTGCAATGTTTGTTACTGTATTCTTACCACCGCTCTATCCTAAAACACATTATAGGATCCCGAGACATGGAAAGAGTTTTACAAACTCATTGATCCATCACAGATATCCAAACCAAATAAAACAAACTTATTAACAATGGATAATGTCGTAACACTCCTACCATGGTTTGAAGAGTTTCAGATGAAGGATTATCTAATAGAAGCAGATAAAGTTATTGAACATTATCTAAGAGATAAAGATTGTGTACCACCTGCCAAAGATAGTGACGATATTAAAAGTTCGTTTTGGAATGTTAATTTTGATGAGGATTCAGTTCGTCTCACTAAACGACGAGAAACATTTACACACATTCTTGAACTATTCAATTGTACAATGATATGTCGATTAAACCAAAGTGCCTATACTGCCGATGAGATTGTTTGTAGTTTACTCAAAATATTGGAATATACTATCGATTTATTCACACCGGACGTAGTTAAAATGTTGGTTCCATATATGGTAGGAGACATGTATGAGGTAGCACAACCGTATGCTCCTCCGCCGGGTAGTAGTATACGAATCTTCTTTGATGAGTTGATGTTACCCCACATTACAGGCAATGAAGGTGAAGATTGGAATGTATCACAAGACTTCATTGACGGTAATAAGGGATGGTGTATTAGTCCTGATATTGTTAAGAACAATCCTATATTCCCCTTGTTAGTTCATAGTTATTTAGAACAAGAGGCACAACGACAACAGACGGAGTCTGCCAAGAAGATTGCCAATAAGGTTGTCTATGATATATGTACGAATATGAGACAAGGCCGTAGTATTAGGTAAGAATCAGTGGATGATTTCTATATATAACACCACTAGTGCGAGTGGCTGTGTTCAGTCAATTTTGTGGACATGATATGCACTTTTACTAACATCTTGATTTTCTCCTCATCTATCCGGCACCGGACCTTTTCAGTGATCCTGTGAATGAACTCCACAGAGCATTTGCCATGAGGAGATAACCTAAAAGTGATGAAAACGATGACAAAGGCCTAGATAGATCTCTCATAGAGCGGAAGAAGAGGTCCAAAAGGATACCAAAAGGATACCGCATTGAATCTCCGACACCAGACCACAACCATCAAACGAATGCTAGTTCATATGGTTTGTCCTACCTATGCAAGTTACTCCTCTGCACAATAGTGTTCCTTGTTATCTTTAGGGGCTGGGATAGCCTATGTTAGGAAAGTTGATGAAGGATACCATAACAAATGAAAGGACACCTATACCGCCAAATGCAAGACCACTCTCCGATGGGAATGAGATGTATTGAGTGTCTTGTGATAAGCCAGGACTCAATAATATACCTTCTTGTTCTTGATCTATATCAAATCATGTTGGGGCATATCTTCACTCGATTAAGGTCTCATAAAATACAAATCTCATCCACAACAAAGCAAAAGCATATCAAAATCAACAAACATAATAATTTCAAAACAACTACCAACTATCAACATCACCTACACATCATTATCAGCTACTACTTATCAAATACGAACAAATATGAATCTTTTAATCAAATCATCC
>Ga0075439_11956_pt1 | contig 15783 bp, 10 predicted proteins | sample MintriSingleCell_FD_74264 | JGI IMG/M metagenome (GOLD analysis project Ga0075439, IMG submission 74264) | Marine eukaryotic communities from Monterey Bay, USA to study complex ecological interactions - Minidiscus trioculatus JGI Plate_4_G5... | ecosystem: Environmental > Aquatic > Marine >... | reverse complement strand
CATGTACGGCATGTAAATTGGTGAAATATTGCAGTAGAGATTGTCAAATTGCTCATCGTCCACAACATAAGAAAGAGTGCAGAAAACGTGCCACTGAATTACATGATATAGAATTATTCAAACCACCACCACCAACAGAAGATTGTCCAATTTGTTTCCAACGATTACCAACATTGAATACGGGAAGTCAATACAATTCATGCTGTGGAAAGACGATATGCAGTGGATGTAGTTATGCTCCTGTATACGATAACCAAGGCAATACAGTTGCTGAAAGTAAGTGTGCATTTTGCAGAGTCCCAAGTGCTCAGTCAGAAGAAGAAGCAGTAGAAAGGTTGAAAGAACGAATGGAGATCAGAGATCCTATTGCAATACTTATTGCAGCAGAGCACTATCGGGATGGGACGATTGGATATCAACATGATTATACCAAGGCATTAGAACTATTTCATTGCTCAGCAGATCTTGGTGATCCTACGGGTTATAACGGTATTGGTGTTGCATACGAGCTTGGTCATGGAGTGGAAGTTAATAAAAAGAAGGCCAAACATTATTATGAGTTAGCTGCTATGGGAGGGGATGAAATGGCAAGGTGCAATCTAGGTAATATAGAGAGGCGTGAAGGCAATGCTGATAAAGCCCTTAGACACCACATGATTGCAGTTAGGGGCGGATTTTCGGAATCATTGAAGACAATTCAAGAGATGTACTCACATGGGCATGCAACAAAAGAAGATTACTCAAAAGCATTACAATCATATCAAACATACTTGGAGGAGATTAAGAGTGACCAGAGGGATAAAGCCGCTGCGGCAGATGAGAAGTATCGTTACTATTAGAATTCGGAAGTACGATACACAAAAAGAGGATTGTCCAATTTGTTTTCTGCATATGCCAGCATTTAAAACGGGTGTAATATATGTCACGCTGCGGTAAAATTATATGCAGTGTGGATTGAGCAAAGAGACATATCAAATTTGTTGATCGGAAGTATGAAATATATTTTGAACACACTGTTTCACCTAGGGTATGACACCCAATGGCAGTATATGATTATGGCTTTAGTTTATATTGTTTGGTATGCTAAAGTACAAGGAAGTTAGTATGTCGTTACGTACGGTTGCCGCATTGTGTATTGTGGTGGTGTCTATTACTGATGGCTTAAAGTACTAAAGGACAAGCTTGGCCTCTTTAGTTGTTGTACCGTACCTTTACACTTCTTAAGTCGATGGTACGTGTACAATCATTCGGTTAGAAGTTAGTAAGAATCTGATTACAAAATAAATTACACAAATTGTTTTTTTTAATTTTCGTCTTAACATTTCTATTTTTGTTTTCACAGTTTTATAGTTGTTTTGCTTACTGTTTTTTACACACATTTCATACATATTATCCATTCACTTTCTGAGACATACGAACATCAGTTCCATTCTTCAATCCTCAATCATCACTCATACCACTACTTTCACTCTCCTCCTCGTTATCTTCGTCATCCTCCGGGTCACAATATTTATTTGTGAGGGCTGTGTGTTTTTGCTTTCTTCCAATCAAAATTGAATTTTCTTTCTTCCAAAGTTCCAGGATGTCGCCTGGACATTTCCTCCAAAAATAGTCCAAATTGGCCCATTCTCTTATGTTCCAACTTCCCCGCTCCATGTCGTGCAAATCTCCAATTCCCCCCGGGAACAACCAAGGATACGAATTGCAAAAGATTGATATTGAAGAATCGTACTCCCTATGACATAGTAGCATAGTAAAACAAATCAGCAAAATAAAGTGTTGTGAGCAAACAAAGTGCAGGATTAGCATGACATTTAATACTTACGATATTGGCGATTCGTGATCAATGGGAGGGAAATCCATAGCCTTGGTGTGCTGCCCAGTTTGCTTCGCGATATCTGAAAACTCTTTTATCGGCTTTGTGTACTCCCCTTTAGGTAGGGTAATCTTTTCATTCTCGTGAATCGTGTGCATCGGAAGGTAATCGTCGACCTGTTCCTCCGTGCTATGACATGCAGCCACATGCTCCTCTTCGTCATCTTGAGCTCGTTGCTGCTCATTGCATTCGATATCTACCTGTATTGCTTCGGTGCATAGGTTCACCTCATCCTTATCTCCCATCCACTCCATGTTTTCGTGAGCTATAGTAACATCTTCGTAGAGGGGATTATGCTTGATCAACCATTCCAGTGCATTTATGATTCGATGCTTGCTAACTTTGAACGAAGTCGGAAACACAGCTGCCGTGTTGCTATTTCCAATGTTACGAATAAATGTAACGAGACTTTCCTTTTTCTGGGGAAGCTTGTTGCACATTTCAGTGATGTTCTGGGGAAAAGTAACTGCATGGCCCTTTATAGCAAAGACTCCATTCTTCAGGTGAACCGTTGGCACAAAGTTAGCACACCGGCGAATGAGCAGCTTTTCGTACATGGTGAGACACTTGAGCTCGTTTGGGATGTGATATTGTGGTATTGGTTTACCGTTTTCGTCGATGACAAATTCTCCCGCATCGTCTTTCAGATACCAAACAGGATGTAAATTGTTATCAATATAGAAATCAGGATCGTTTCTCCGTTTGCATGTATTGCATACGTAACGATGATAGACGGGCGGAGCCGAATCTATTTGGCACTCCAGGCAGACGGAACATTTAAATACGTTCAAGGAGCTTTGGTACTGCTCAAAGTTTAGAATGCCTTCTTTGAGAAGCACTTCTCTTTTGGTAGGCTGCTTGAGATTTTTATCCCCGCCATAGCGCACGCCGTCTGGAATTATCTCTGTGTGGACATTGAAGTTGTCCAGCATTGCCTTACCAGACCTTCGATGTCTGTTGAATCGCTCTCGTATATTTCTCAGCTCATTATACAATTCATCCTTTGTTTTGGTACTGAGCAGATAGTCTAACCCCTTCTTGGACTCTCGGAATACCTCTTTTGCTTTACCTATTCGAAGCATCCTTCTATAGGCTTTGTTGATATCAACAATGGCTTGCCTGTATTCACTGCTTCCTAGCTCGGTCCATGCAAAGTCGGGGTAGGGCTGAACGCGATCAAGATCGTCCTTTTCTTTTCTGAATCTTCTCATTCTATCTTTTTGTACAACTTCAGTCAAACCCTGATTGTTGCGCTTCCGGCTTCTGTTGTGACACCTGTTGTGAGCGGCGTCGTTTAGTTGTGATATATATAAAAAAGCAATTTGTGTATTTTTATCTGCCACAATAAAGTTAAGGACGTACCTGGGTGTATTGTTGAAGCTGCAACAATCATCATCTTGTTCGCTCTCTTCGTCGTCAACCGTTGAAGCCGTATCGGCAGGGTCAAATGTACCTTCCTGCAACATGACATCAGCAACATCGAACCATTCTCCAAGAGGATTGGGTATATATGCTTTTGTCATTGCGTCATACATTTCATCTTTGCGGAGAGAATGATGTCCTAGACAGAGCTTAGTGTTATCCTGCAACATGATATATCTGTTCGTTGTTCTTGTGTGATCTTTGATAGCAACCACTACACTTCTTTTGACAGGGTCCCCACCAACTTGATGATGAATCGACTTGTACTCAACACGGTCGCCGGGACAGATCAAATTGTCGGGGCTACAGTCATTGGCTATCGCCTTGTCTCGATTTTGTTTGTTTTCGTAGTCGGTGTACATCTCCTCCACACTACTGTCCGAGTCAGATTCATATGAATCAGGAATGAACGTGCCATCAGAGCAATTCGACTCATCATCAGCGATACTGCTTCCCCCTTCGTAAGAAATGACACTACCGCACACCGACGCATCATCGCCATCCTCTGAGCTTTTCTCGTTCGATGCACATTGACAGCCATTTCCTTTTCCGCAAAGCTCGTTGCCGCAATCACCTAAATAGACGAGTTGTGTTTTTTTTAGCACTGTTGCAAACTTGACTGTCACAGAACTAGTAAGTTCAACACACTCCAATCGAAGTTTTTTTATTTCCTTCTCATCTTCTGACCAGTTTTTCATGTGCAAAATAACACCGTGATGCTTTTCTTCGTCGTATGATGAAGTTGAGAAAAAGCTTGCCTTTAATGCTGAGATTTTTGAAGTGTACATGAGAAGAGTTAAGCCGATGTTTGGCGTGTTATGCTGAGAACATTTTGCACTAATAATAGGCAATGATCGTTTATGGAAGGGCGCGGCAGAGGGATCGGTCTCGCCTTGCTGTTTGCGCCAAACTTTGTTCAGCCATGCTCTCAATTTATCTGCGACTGCGCTGCTATTGTGGCCATTTCGTTTTTGCTTGCACAAGTCAAAATGGAGTATACAAGGCCGAGCTCCCTTGAAAGTCCCTTTATGGTAACTTCGTATATTGTTAGCGCCAACTACCACGAAGAGAGATAAGTACCCGCTGGCGTGAAATGGCAATAGAATGAACGGTCTGCTCAATACATCCTGTGTATTTTGTCTTTCTAATGCATCGTCCCACGAAATTACTGAAGGTGTGGCAAACAAAAGCTTTAGAAAATGTGTATCAAATGCTCGAATGGTTTTGACATTGCATGTCATCCATTTGAAGCAGAAGTTGAACATATCCTCATCCATTTCGCGACCAGGAGATAACGATACCATCGATCCTGTGCTTATAATTATGGGCTTAGTTTCAAAATGCCCGGCAAACGATTTGTCGCCTAGAGTGTTGTTCGTGTGACTTTGATTGAACAGACGTAATTGTTGTGAGCATTGCAAAAGCGAATCGTCAATTGTTTTAAAAGGAAATGTGAACATATGTTCAGTCGTTTGACTCGAACTGGAGCTCGTCGATTTGCTCAATTTGTGCTCACGTCTTGCTCGAAGTACACTTTCTACTTGCAACTCACGATTGCACCGATCTTTAGGCATCTTTTGTGAACTCAACCTATGTGTGTATCGAAATCTTTTCTTCTGGCCCATGTGCTGCTGTTTTTCCGGTGTCACGACAATTGGCAGATTACTTATAGCGTGTTCGAAAGATTCTTTTTCCTTTTGTAATGTTTCAAACTCATACTTCTCTTCAGCTTCTATGGTCTTCATTTGTTCGACCAACTTATCATAAGTATTATTGGCATCATTTATTGTCTTCAGCCCATATAAAAAATTCAACTGATAGAACACTTCTGGCCGATACTTGATCTTAACATCTTCACAATGCCTGTTTAGGTTTGGCAAAGTGACATCAACTAAACTTTGCTTTGCTTTTTTGTTATAATCAGAGAGTCGAAATTTGTTCATCGGTGTCATGAATGCGGTATCCATGTACATATCAACTCCCTCTTCGATACTAGACAACTGTTTTGGACATATTGTTACCTTGTACTTTGATCGTGATTCGTCGTAGCAGTTGACATATCCTATCCTTCCATTTATTTCCTCGTCAGGATAATGACAAACCACAAACTGGCTTTGCTTTTTTGACCGGTAAGTACTGTTGTAAACATCAGTTGCACGCAATCTAACTTCAGATTGATAAACTGTATTACAACTCATTTTATTGACTGTCATGTAGGACTGTTGGACTATACAAGTGCGTTGAATTTCCATTTGCAGGTAAAATGCGATGCTCGATATTGTTGATGTCTCTTGACTAATTAATGGTGTCCAATACTGAGTATTCTCAATCTTACACTTGGCTCGTTTAGCTTCTATAAGTCGCGCTGTATATATAAAAAACGCCATTTGTGTTTTTTTTTTTCTCTTTTAGTTCTATAAATGTAATATGCACGTCAAACGAACATATTTGACTACTTACCTTGGTTTATAGTGGCTGTGGCGTCTGTTGCCAGTAAGCAAAAAAGAAAGTAAAAACAGTAAATGTTAGATAGGCATTTGATAAAGTGTATTGATTAAACATTTCTTCTATCTGCCGACTTGTCGCGCCACGGTCCTTTTAATCTGGGTCTTCTTTGCCGATTGTATGTGTCACTATGGCCAATGGCACTTGTGCTTATTACTCCATTTACAATAACATACGGTATACTGCACGATCTGGGTAGCCCGTACTTGTCCATGAAACCAACTACCATTGCATATGCAATAGAAGTACATTCGACCTTGCCGGAAAGAACTGCTCCGGGATTTGAAAGCAGGGGTTTAAGCCATTTTTGCATGTCACTGTTGAGCATTCGGCAGCCAGTGTTGTAGGTTACAGCATATCTGAATTGTGAGCAGTGTTCTTCTCGGTACCGAAGCAAAATTCTTCTAATTACTGATACATCCTTATTTGTTGGTCGTAACAACCTTTTTGCGGTATATTTGTCTTGACCAAAATTCAATGATCTTAAGCCCTGTTGTAACAGACCAATTGTGATCCGCTCGACTACCATTGATATTGCGTTGATAGTTCTTTCGATCCGATTATAAGCAGCCAATGTCTTTTTCTCTTTACTTTGCTTTAACTGTTGCGAGCGTATTCTCGATGCGTGCCAATGATACTTCTTAAATGTATTTTCAAAGACAGTAAAAGTTTCCTCGGAGGGGGGCGATTCGATCATGTTGTATATATAATATGAAATCTCATCTAACAAATCCACATCGTTCGTAGCATGACCATTCTCAACGACTCTTCCTTGGTCCTCTAAGCTTCTTTTTAGGTATGCAGTGAGCAGTTTTATATTGTCGTAATTGATCAGTGATCCAATGTAATTGCCAGAGGCGTCTTTTAGATAAGAAGCTTGGACTATTTCGTACCTATCGAGGCTGTTAAAATACGGAAACATTCCATCGGATATCGGGTTGATCAATCGTCGAACATTATTTACATGTACGCTTAAACCAGTTCTGTTCAAACCAAGTATTCGTTTACCCCCCGAGTAAGCTAATACTTGTTTGTTGTCAAATATGATAAACATCAATACTCGATTGTTAAGATAAAATTGTTTGTGATAATATAAACCAGACTTCTTATTGTACGATTGTCTCTCCCAAAGACGAGTAAGACAGGGGTATGGTCGATTTTGCGTTACATGTTGAGGTCTTTTCTCTGTCATACATCGATAGCAAGCAAATACACCAAAGTTTTTTCTAACTATACGCGGGTGTGGGTTAAGACCGATGGAACAAGGTTTGCTTCTGCTGTGACAGTTGTATTTCTGGAAGAAATCGCGATCGTTCATCATATCAATGAAACTTTCTTGACCTGGATGAAGCTTTGTTATTTCGTTATTGCAAAACTCACACCGTTTACCAAAGATTAGTCTCAACAAACGCAAGGGACTTGGGGGATATATAGCTCGCTTATTCATCAGGTGGTGTATATTTTTCATAGTATCATACGCTTTGCCACCATGCATCATCGCGCATCTGACAACAATTTCAACTGTAACTGCCTCGCGAGATGTTTTTGACAACATAGAGATGCGATAAAGATCCTTTGGATGTTGTATATATTCCATAACACGTCTGGTTAACTCTAAATTCGAACCGAACCATTGCCATTGATGTGCAACTGAATTATTTTCAATAGCTGAACTATTATCGCCATTATTACTACTGTTACTACTAGCACTATTGACACTACCGGCACTACTAGTTTTCGTACTACCAGCACGATTTTCTATTGTTGTAAAAGTATTTGTTTCGTCATCTCCTTCTTCGAATTCATATGAACAAATCTTACCTAAAACAAGGGGAGTGTTCATGATGAGTCTTTGTTCAAAAAAGAAAAAAACACAAATTGTTTTTTTTATATTAACAAAAAAAATAGTCTTACCTAAAATAAAAATGAGAACGTGTAATAAATGATTTCGTGTTAGAAGTTAGATCAATATCATGAACACTCTCTTTTCAACCCTAACACATCCTCTTTTCAACCCCAACACATCTATTCTTCTCTTAACCATAAAATATACTCCGAGCCACACTCTAATAACTTAATACGATTCCTGGAAAATGCTAGTCCAGACGGGTAACTTCCTCTTAGGGTAATTTTTGTAGCAGACTTTCTTTTCATCGTCCGACAAGTCGTCCCATGATGTTGCCCCAAGGTATTTCATTACAAATTGCTTGATATCATAATCAGTCATGACCTTGTCGAGTGAGTCGTCGTATGTAAATACAGGTCCGCCACAATAGTGGTCATTAATTCTCTTGTTCAAGTTCTTCACTGCCGTGTCTTCATCACCATGACCGACATTGTTCACGATCCAATTATACAATCCTCCTGGGCTGTTAGGGTTGCTTTGAAGCTTTGCTGCCTGCAAAGCAAAGTATCCGGGTTTCTGTTTTTCCGACATAACGGGAACAAAAAGCTTGTTCATGATGTAGTCGAGATATTCATTGAAATTTCCCTCCTCACTTGCCGGGTACACGAAGATAAAGATTACTTGTTCAGAAGTCTTTTGGCTCTTACTCCTTTTGTACTTTGTGCTTTCACTGTACGGCTCTTCACGAACTTTTACATCCAAGCTGTCTTCAAGAATCAATCCCGGAGTCTCGGGAAATATCTTCCCACCCTTCTTTTCAAATCTGTTCCTAACACGCGCTAATATAACTGATCCTTTCACCATAAAGGTACCCCCGGTGATCCCATAATGCCAACCTTAATATTGTTGTTTGTCTTGGGATTGAACAATGGCGAAGTCAAGCTAAATGAAAATGTGTTACCTGATGCCTGGGACGCTTCATTTGTGAGCATCTCTACCCCTGATTTTAAATCCTCCGAACCAAGAGTACTTAAAGAACCATCGTCGCTATAGATAACTTCAACTTTTTTAACCGTCTTCTCAACCCTCACCTCCTTCTTCTTCTTATTCTTCTTCTTCTTCTTGTCCCCCTCTTTCTTCTTCATCTCCTTACTCTTCTCTTCTTTCTTACCACTGCCGTTATTTTTTAATAACTTACCTTGTTTAGCTCCTTTCTTTGCATTTCCACTCAAACCACGTCCACTAATTTTTCCCGCCGCTTTCTTGCTACCACTTTTCTTATCTACTTTCATTGCTGCATCATTATCACTATCACTGATATTGTCATCATCACTGCTGTCGTCATCACTGTCCCCGTCAGAAGTCTCCGAATCGTTGGCAATGCTCTCTGACGGCTGCTTCATATTGACATCATCATCAGAATCGTCATCGTCGTCATCAACAGTGTTCTCTTTTTTATCCCACAAAGTCCATGCAGACGACTTATCCATGAAAAACTTGACACTTTCCACTCTCGCTTTAGATATTAACTGTTTAGTAACTCCCTGTCCATTCTTCTTTTGAAGTTTCAACACAAGGCCCCTTCCGCCGCCTTGTTTATACAAGTTAATAATCTTCTCATAGGTGATGCCTTTACCATCAGATGTGCCCTTACCAATTAATTCATGATTATCAGAGGGCTTGTTGTACAAATGGTTTTTCAACTCACTTTCTTTTCTTAAATCGGCTTCTGACATGACCTCATCGTCATCGTCCTCGTCGTCGTCATCTCCTCCCCCTTCTTCGACATCTCCGTCATCTTCCTCCTCCTCCTCGTCGTCGTCTTCATCTTCAAAATCATCATCGTTGTCGTTATCATCATCTTCCTCTTCTTCACTCTCGTCATTGTCGTCGGTTGAGTAATCATCGTTTAGAACGCTTTCACTCTCACTTTCGACTGAACCTAAATCTTCATCGCTATCAAAATCATCTTCTTGATCAATGTAACTGCCATCGTCTTTGTTATTATTATCCTCTGAATCGGTATTACTCAGATCAACATATTGAGTATCCTTTTCGACTTTAACCTTAACACTTTTGGACCTAACAAAATTTGAAATACATGTGTTAGGGTGGGGTTCAAAAAACAAAAAACACAATTTGTGTAATTTTTTTTTGACTTACTCATCGCCATTCAAGTTTGCCGACTTGTTAGATAGCTTGTTAATAAGAGTACCAATCATATTTAGACATCCCTCCCTTCTTGTTCGAACCTGAATCTCATTTTCGGGTACACCTAACTTGTTACTCAAACTAGTGATGACTCGATTTAAAGACGTTGGTCCCAACTTCCATTCAGATGCAACTTCGAGATGAAGAGAACTGAGCGGAAAATTTTTTATATCATCGTGTCGAAACCCAGCGCCTAAAAGTGCTTTCATCAACCCGTTCGTTTTCGTCCAATCTATAGCTAAAACATCCTCCCTTGTCAATTTCTGGTCAGCATTCTTCTTCTTGGGTAAAGACTTTGGCTTCTTGGTAGTACCGCTTTTGTTGCTGCCGCTGCTAACGGTTAAACTTTCAAAAGACAGAGACGGTAATGGCGTCTTCGAGCTTACCAACTTCGTCTTCTTGTATGAATTTGACAACGATGATGATGATGGATTGGAAGACGGGCGACTAGATGAATCGCGCTTAGATCCAGCTGTGGAGGTCGAGTTGGGTGTTGCGGTCTTTGGAGTTGAAGTGGGATCATCATCACCGACTTTATGGTCATACTTGGGGGTACTCGTCTTCGGGGTAGACCACGCCTCGTTGTTGTTGGTCGTCCTACCCTCCTCGTCCTTGTTCTTTTTCTTCTTCTTCTTCTTCCTCTGCTTCATCGTCTTCCTCTTGTCCTTCGACTTGGACAGCTTTGAATGCTTGCTCTTAGCAGCGGAAGACGAAGACTTGTTCGCGGTGGAAGAGCGATGGTTGTTGGACGGCGACGATGATGCGGTAGTTTTCATATTGCAATTGATGAAGAAGGATAGTAGGGTGGTGTAGTAGGTGGTGATATATAATATCGAATGATTGGATGATATATCTGCTTGATTTGATTTTGATTTTTATGAGAGCAAAATTTGTTGTATTCAATTGCATGCAACGGTTCACAAAACATATGCTCGCAAAAAAAGATCTAGATACCTTCAACTTCAACTGACTTCAATTCGTAAAAGATACCAGAAATGAAGTAAATTTTCATTGGCATTTTACTCGGAAATTATCTGATATGTATCTGAATGAAATTTCTGTTTTTTTGGTATATATATACAAGCTTGATAAAAAAAAAAGTTAAAATTCCTTTTTTTTTGCTGGGGGTACCTTTGTGATTAAGAAAATTGGTGTATTTTAATAGGAAAAGAGCTATTAATATTTCCCTCGAAGCAGCTGGTTTTCTGTCGCCAAAATACACGTTTTCCCACCACATCTTGTTGCAGTAAATCTTTGGATACCACCACGTATACGGTTGAAGCAAAATCTCAAAAGTATCTTTTGATTGAAGCAGATGGATAATTCCACAGCTTTGCAATTTTTGCAGCTTGACAAAACCTCATAAAATATTGCTTGCTACTACTATCAGATCTCTCTCTTTCTCTCTCACGCATCTCGTCTCAATATAAGCAGCAATACTAAAATATGACGAAAGCTAATAATAATAATAATAAGGAGGCGACTGCTCCATTTCCAGATCAACGGAAAAGTCCTCGAGGTCAATCGTCACCACCACCGAAGAATAAAACAAACACTGCTGCTACCACCAAAGGGAACAACACCACTCCCGCTGCGATCAACGCCACCGCCAACACCGCCAACGCCGCCGCCGCAGACACCGCCGGCAAAGATAATACACCAAAGGCAAATAAATCATCCGGTGCGTCAAAAACTCCTACTCCTAATAATAGTAATAAAGTCACTCCTTTGTTGGACGACGCAATTAGTGAAGAGTGAGTGTTTGATGTATGCCTTTCTGCTGTGCTTATATCTATATTGAGTATATCCTAACAACAATATTGTACAATAAACACTTCCTCTTAACACAATCTTTTAGATCACAAACTATATCCCCTCTAATGTCATCGACACGAACTCAAGGTGATATTCACGATAGGCTGGATGACGTATGTAAACATGTTTACATGGACATACACCCGTCCCTATTGTCGATAATGGTTTTTGCTGACGTTGTATCTACTACCAACAATCGTGTAGGGAAACAATCTGCCGCAGAGAAGAATAACAGTGATTGTGCATTGCAATTTGCAATTCCCAGTGTCAACCACAATCATTATAACAGGGATACGGCGAACGGGATAGTTCTAACAATTGCTGGGAACTATGTTGATGGGAAGAAGAATTATCCGTATGAGGGACAATTTGCCACGGATTACAACCAAGAGTATGGCGATGACACAAAACAAATGATGGTGTATAATCAGGTATGAGTATTGACAAATATTGTATATTTTAATGCTTGGAAATTGTTAGTATTTGTCTAAACACTGTCCTTCTATCTTTTATATATCAACACTTACCAATAAATAAAAAAACACAACTTGTTTATTTTTTTTTATAATATAGGGTACGGATCCTACTGAAGAGAATTCAGATGTTTACCAAGTAAAGCATTTCACATCCATTCCGGCTGAAAAGGCAAAGCTAATTTACCATCGCCCACCTCCTCCTCTGATGGGTGGTGATTTTGATGCGGACTGGGGAAAGAATAATCTTACGAAACTAGAGGGAAGATGGCCAGACTATTTTAAACAGGACATTCGTACAAAGGATGGGAAGATTTATATCGCAAAAGCTCAGCAATTTCTTCAACAGTGGAAAGAGAAGTGTAAGGACCATGATGACTCTACGCCTGAGTGTCAAAAGAATTGGGATTTTTTAGTATGTAAAGCAAAGCACGGCAATACACCGGTTCGTAACAATCCTGTTGTTACATTTGCTAGACTCATGAAGATTGGCCCGATTGAAGGGATGCACCGTGCTGGAGCGACCATTGAATTTATGCTTGGAAGTCCCATTCAAAGTGGGTCTATTATCAAAAAATGGGGTCTGTTCACTACTGAGACCTTCCTACAAGCGGGCACCGTTACTTTGAGTGAAGAAGTCGAGGAAAAGGATGCTTTGAATTTTAACTTCGTTTCTGAATGTATTGAGCCTATCCTATCAAAAACACGAAAATGCAAGTTCTTTGATATGAAGTCGAAAATGCCTTTTTATTATGCATGTCAAAGCCCAACGACACTTAAAATCAAAGATGTACTTGATACCTGTGTAAAAGTGAGTGAAGCAGTTTCTAATGCAAAAAGAAACTCGGCACACAAGAATATTGGCGGGCTTTTATATGACTGGTGTGGTAACTTGTTAAACATCAAAGAAGATAATCTACAACACCGTCCAGATATCGATGAGAAGGGGCACTATTTCCATCGTGTAGTGAACGACAGCAAAAAGCAGTTTGAGACTAAATACGAAAATTGCTTCAGGAGTGAATCGGCGGCTAACCCCGCCCTGGACTTTTTGTATGATTACAGATGGGAACAATACTGTGGAGATCCGTTCAATGGTATATATTTAAAGAATGTTATGCAACATTTTAAGTACAAGGCTATAGACGATGGGGACGTTGAATTGTGTCCACCGTTTATCCACTCATACGAGTCATTGGCCAAAGATATGCCTAACAAAAAAGACGAAGGAGACACAAAAGATCGCCTAACCACCATGCATATCAATTCGTTGGTATTCTTCCCACAAATTCTAGCCATGTTATATGCGGAGCGTTACAATAGGCCCATGTCTACAATCGTCGAAGATGAAACTTTGAAACAGCTCAATCTCTATGCAACGAGGTATACTGCACTGCAAATGAACAACGCCTCCACTCAAATTAATGGAGCGATGGATCATTGTGACACATACGACAAACTTCATTATTCCGAGTTCTACACACTTGGATCTAATGATATTATTGGCGCAGCGTCTATGATTATTGATTTAATGAATGTTGCATTGATTCATCCTAACGAAAACGTTGTTGAAGAATACGACGAAGAGAAAGAAGACATAACACTTCTCAGAAAGAACATTCTTGTGTTGCAAAGTGCAGTAAGCAATTTGGCGAAAAAGGGGGAATTTGTAGTAGTTATTAATGATGTTATTCGAAACTTGGGTGAGTGTTTGTATGTTCCCGTGTCGTGATTATTATATACTCATCTAACTTACCTTCTCGATTCGCCTTCCCAAATATCAATAATGAAGCTATTTTAAGTGCAGCCAATAAAGAAGCAGTCAGTAACTTACGTACCATTACTCAAAAGACCAAAGATCAAAAAGCTAGGCAAATGAAAATGCCTAATTACGAGCATTTGATGTACCAAAATTCCACAGCTGCCATATTGCAAATACTCGCGGTGTATGGCCTCTTTCCGACAATGAAAAAGACTAGCAACGAAGTCTCAGGGCAGCTCACAAGTATTGAGCATTACCTATCGACAAAAGTAGATGAAAATAAAAGCGGCAACAATAGCACCACCAACGGTAAAAACGAGTTTAAAGGAATGATGGACATAGTAAAGCAGACAATGAGTAATGCAACCGCAAGGCGAATGCCAATGACCCATTTCGATCCTGGTAAAGGCGAAGTTTCTGTTTTGACGCCTTTGTTGTTGATGTACATAAAACAATTACAACAAAGCGACACATCGAATTTGCGAGAAGCACCACTTCACAGAATTGGGTATTTGATTGGTAAAGCAGGTTCGAATGTTCATCCGTATGAAATACACGTAATAACTCCAAAAGACACGCAAAAATATGATCAAGCAATTAAAGAGTGGAATAAAAAGGCTGCTTCTGATAAAAAGGCTGCTTCTACGGAGTCTACTACGAGGAACGACAATGCTAAACCTTCGCTTACTAGTACAGAAATTGAAACCATTGGAGATTTAAAAATTGTGTCGAGGAAAAATAGGGAAATGTGTGTCGACATTTTAGTTATTGCCGCTGGTTTGTTCAATCCAATTGATAGTAGTAAGAAGAAAGGGATTAAGGAACAACTAAAACAATGGAAAGCCAGATTCCCCAAGAAACCCTTGAAATTGGCAGTAGTAATGGTCCATGAGGAATCTAAAACAATCAAGAAGAAAACTAAAACTGGCAAAAGAAAAGCACAGTCGCAGAAACAAATTGCCCCAACACAGAAATCTAAATATACCAGGATCAGTTGTGGCTTAGCGCGTGTATATCAAATACTGATTAATAATAAGGCACCCGGCGGCGCAGATGATGCTGACAACAACGAAACTATGAACGATTTAGATCAGGCGAGAGATGAATTAATAAGCGCTGTCAATGATTTGCATGATGATGAGTCGTCGGAGTCGAAATACAGTGACCTAAATCAGTACCTGAAGGAGAATGATAAAAAGTGGAGTGCAGAAGACCGGGCAAAAAACCGCTTTGCTAATCCGGACAATGTATTTACCTTCCTCAAAGAGAAAGTGCCGGACAGCGACAGACACTTTACCCTTAAACCTGTGGATTTGCATAGTCTTCAGGTTGGGATGTTAATTACCACTTCGACTTTCGAGGAGGACGTGAATTCGTTAAAAGATGATTTTTTGGTGTTGAAACTAACAAGGCCCTCTAGTGTTCGTATATGGAGCATATTCCACGATAAAAAAGTACAAGGTGCTAAAGTTAAAAAGTGGGAGAAAGAGTTTGCAAACGCACTTCGTGAATGTGCAGATAATGAATGGACCAATTTGGACTATTTTTGGAGGAAATGTCCAGGCCAAACTTTGGAAGAAAGAAAATTCAATTTTGATTGGAAGAAAGCAAAAACACACTGAGCTCACAGATAAATATTGTGACCCGGAGGATGAAGATAACGAGGAAGAGAGTGAAAGTAGTATGAGTGATGAGCGAAGATTGTAGAATGGAACTGATGTTCGTATGTCTTAAAAAGTGAATGGATAATATGTATGAAATGTGTGTAATAAACAGTTGGCAAAACAACTATAAAACTGTAAAAACAAAAATAAAAATGTTAAGACGAAAATAAAAAAAAACAATTTGTGTAATTTATTTTGTAATCGGATTC
>Ga0075439_14692_pt1 | contig 15803 bp, 13 predicted proteins | sample MintriSingleCell_FD_74264 | JGI IMG/M metagenome (GOLD analysis project Ga0075439, IMG submission 74264) | Marine eukaryotic communities from Monterey Bay, USA to study complex ecological interactions - Minidiscus trioculatus JGI Plate_4_G5... | ecosystem: Environmental > Aquatic > Marine >... | reverse complement strand
AGCTTGCCTTATTCAACGATAGTCAACAGCAACGGAAATACAATACAAAAGATCTCCTTATCAAGGCCAAGAGGGAATTCAATAATGCACTACAACGAGCTAAGTCACTACGTCAAAATGCAGTACTTATTTACGGTCATTCCGATGCTAATGTCATGTCAAATCAAAGCAACTATACATGGAGAACTGAGGCAATGATTCATACATTAGAGGGTATGAAATTAGAAGTTAATGCTAGTGGACTTCATATTGCATGCTCGTTGAAATTGAATGATACTAAGGAAGTTGTGGAACGGTTTAGTAGTGTCTGCGGATCAGTAGAACTGACCGATATCTTAAAGTTCCCTAGTATCGAAGGTATTACTCATCTTGAGGTTGCCGAATTATTGGGTGAAGTGTATTGGATGGCAATGAGTGTAGCCGAATCATCTACTCGTAAGCTTGAAAGTATGGCATCAACGAACAGACAAGGAGGGTTAGACACAAAGGCAGGTGATACACTGTTGCAAATTATACGAACTGCCATGAAACGAGCCTCTTCCATTAGTGATCAACTACTCTCATTTGTGGATCAACACTCAGTCGACGACTATGCAAAAGAACACATTGCAACTAGTACTGATATCTCCAAAGAAGATGATGTAATTTGCAAGTGGTGGGATAGATCTAAGGCACAAGCTCAAAAGAAGTTATCAGAGGTTGTTCAAGTGTCTCGTGCAGCCACTAACGTCGTGTCTACCTTGCCACGAAGTGGAATCTCAGGGGATATTGGTACTACTACTATGCCTCAAACACAGAGACGAATCTTTGTTCAAGATGCCAATAGGCCATTGAATGGGATATCTAATGTAGCTCGGACGAGACGAGTCAAGAAGAAGAGTCCAGAGGGCCAAGTCCTTGCCGATAGCTTTAGTGCCGAGTTCAACCCAGACGTCAACACCACTAATACATCAGGAGGGGTATCAATACATGCCGTGGAGGCCAGGAAGGAACCGGTTTATCATAAATGGGGAAACAAAGCGTTAGATGATAAGGAAAGGAAGAGAAGTTGCCCTCCACTGCCAAAGAACTTGGCTGATTTGGGAGTATCAATTGATGTAATTCGGGCACTTGAGAAGAAGCTGGGAAATACTCTGCCAACAGATTATCTACCAATTGATGAATATAGAAGGGGATTAGTAAACTAGCCTATGTTTAGAATGCTTTATATCACACTAACCTGAACATAGAAGTGTGAGGCCGTACTACTCCTTCACCTACCAATAGTAACCGATGCTTCATCATCAAATGATAACAATGATGCTACCCAACAGTATTCTCCAACCAGACCACTCTTCATTGTTCCAAGACGTCGATCATTCTTGTATACGTCTAATGTGCCCTCATCAAGATCCAATGCAAATCCTATTTTGTAAGATCTCTCATGAGTTGGTTCCATCCCTTCCCAATTGAACGACTTGCATTCTTCGTCTGGTGTCTCCCATCTTTTCCACCTACTACGGATTATGCCATTTCCATTATGAGTGTTCAATAAACAGCAGTCAATGTTATTACGGTGTAATATCTCATAATCGTTCAGAGAAAACCTAGAGAGGTTATCTGCAGGATGGCAACTCTTTTTACTTGTAATATCATTCGTAGTTGGTCTCATAACACCTATTATAATTCCAAAATTCGCTGAGGAATCACCATCACTGACCTGAAATGAGACGTAATGTTTACCGGCCCTCATAATGTTGGTGCATATAGCAGAACCACTAACGCCCCATTGAAAATTTGAGCATACTTTTGATTTGTCCGTGCTACCATCAACATAATCCATATTGTTACCAGCCAATTTATCAAACTGTAATGGTAAGCGAAACAACTTTAGAAACTCTTGGTATATACCAATCCATGATTCATCCTCACGTCTAGGTAAAGCATTCTTCTCCTCATCTGTCCATTTAGTTTGAAGTACCGTACGTGCTGCAACTTCCATTAATGAAATTGGTTCTGTTCTTTGTCTTACTTCTCTACCTGATCCTCTACTTTTATTTGCTTCTCTAGCAGCCAGTCGTCTCGATCGACTAGTTTTAGTGCCATGTTTATCTCCAAATCTTTTACATGTTAATGCTAAACTTAGCATGTCATGTGGTGATAGGAACGAGGCCAGTGCAACTATGGTATCATCTGTAAATGTTTCCATTGCAGTAATTATTATGAGTATGTTTTTGATTTTGGTGATACCGATCCCTGAGAGTAAAATGGTATATACTAACTATAGTAGAGTGTTTGATAATGGTAACCCCGTTGTTGTTTATGAGGAGTACAGTATACTAACGTGGCTAACAATAACTTCCGAACTCGGCCACTAAAGAAGACAACTCCAATGTTTTTTTGCTACTTTTGATGTACTAACTTTGGTATAGAGTATAGATATTTGATAAAAGTGTCAAGTCCATGGCGCTAAAACCACTACTAATCGAAAGAGCGTAAAAACTGATATATTGAGTACACTATTAGTTTATGAGATGAATTATATTGTATTATCAATTGCTATTTTGGCAGGCTATCTACTACTAAATACATAATACACGGGTTCACAACTCACAGCTCAAACTCTCATAATTTTTTACCGGTATCCTCAAAAACACCTCCCTTTTGAAGTTGTTGTTGTTGTCTACGCACGGTGTATAATTGTTATTGGTACTTAACTGAACATAGCCAATACAAAATTAGATATCATGGCGGATGTGGAAGGTGGTACCCCGGCTGCAACAACAGGAGGCTCGGCGGCACCAACAAAGTCAAGTAAGAAACTAAAAAAGATATGGTCACATACACCAAGTGAAATAATGCACGGTGCATTCTCCACTATAACAGTTGGCACCTCCGTAACTGCAATGGTCATGGCGCCATCCTCAATGGTCATTGCCGCAGGTATTTGTGGTAGTGTTGTTGCACCGTATGCATACTATCAACAGACAAAGTTAACAGATATCATAGCCTTAAAACAAACTCACGAGGCTGTAAAGAGAGAAGTAGACCGTTTACAATCAGAGAATGTACGTCTTAATGAAACTGTTGGAGATTTATCTGATACAATTGACAATCTTGAGGATGTTGAACAAGCATTAGATACTATTACACAAACACAAGGACAGAGTATTGAAACCTATGCTCAACAAGTGAAAGAAAATCGATCAATATTACAAGATATGCAAAAGAATCTAAGGGCTAATAAGTTACAAAACTTACTCCAAGTTGTTATACGGAGTGATCAAGACGATAATATGACAATTGAGGAAGATGAGATAGATGACTTGATATCAAGAATTAGGAAGATTAATGGCGTCGAAGTCCGGGAGGATAGATTTAAGGAGCGAATTATATCATCCGGAGGTTCATTAAGTAGTGTTATGGACATTATTAAGAATTTAATGGCTGATGATGTGTCTAAAGAAGACGAGATTTTCATCATTAGATAGGATTAACAGGCTTGTGTTCTTAGATAAGTAGTTACAGAGATATCTTGTTACTGACTTGGTCAATTCTTAAAGGAATCAGAATAATTAAGAACAATGAGAGGAGTACCCATGGTTAATAGTTAGATGTAAAATAAAGGATATGTAACCGCAGGTATCTATAGACTATGCTGCACGATTTAAGCTTATTCTAGACATATGTCTAATGTTCTATCCATCCATTATCTCCCAATTGATGAATATAGAAGGGTGCTAGTAAATTAGACTATGTAGGATGCTAATGTAAAGAAGTATCACCTACCAATAGAAACCGAGAATCGTGCACGAGATAATACCATCGAGATGACCCAACAGTATTCTCCAACCAATCCAGTCATCATAGTTCCAAGACGTCTATCATTCTTATACACATCTAATGTACCCTCATCTATGTCTAGTTCGAGTCCTATTTTGAAGGCGTTTGTTTGTGTTGGTTGCATTCCTTCCCAATGGAATGCGCGGCACTTATTTTGCATATTATGCTGAAGAGCTTCTTCCCTATCCATAACCGCCAATTCAGATTCCTCCCACTCTTTCCATCTCTCGCGAATCAGACCATTCCCCATCCATGTGTTGAATAAACAGCAGTCAACGTTATTACCACTGTGCATCATCACATAATCCTTCAGAGAAAACCTAGAGAGATCACAATTGGCTGGATAACATTTCTCTAAACTTGTAATGTCATTCGTAGTCGGTCTCATAATACCTAATGTGATTCCTCTAATTGCCGTCAGATCATCGCCATTGACTTGAAATGAAACGTAATGCTTCCCAGATTTCATTATATTTTGACATATTGCAGCACCAGTATGATCACTAAGTACTTTTGAACAAACTCTTGTTTTGTCTGTATCATCAACATACTCAATACATTGTCCAGCCAACTTATCAAACTGTAATGGATAATGGAACAACTTTAAAAACTCTTGATATATACCAATCCATGATTCATCCTCACGTCTTGGTAAAGCATTCATCTCATCATTTGACCATTTGGCATGTAGTACCGTGCGTGCTGCAATTTCCATTAATGATATTTTCCCCACTTTCTGCCTCACTTCTCTCGAACTTTCTTCTCTTGTATCCTCTTTTCTCGTTGCCGATCGCTTTGTATCTCTGCCGTGCTTATCACCAAATCTTTTGCTTGATAATGCTAGACTTAACATATCATGTGGCGATAGGAACGAGGCCAATGCAACCACCGTATCATCTGTAAATGTTTCCATTGCAGTAAATTATTGTTGTGTTATGTTGTTCATTGAGGCCGATACCGATCCCCGAAAGTAAAATGGTATATATTGAAAGTGTTTGATAATGGTGATACTCCCGTTGTATATGAAGAGTACAGTATACCTACTAACGTGGCAACAATATAGTGCTTACTTAGCTACTGAAGTAGTGTCGATGTTTTATTTTGCATTTGTTGGTGCACCAACTTTGGTTAGATGTTTGATAAAAGGATAAAGTGTATCGCCCTAAATCCACCACTAATCGAAAGATCACTAAAAACTGTTATACTGACTACACTATTAGTATATCAGATGAATTATTATAGAAGATATTGCCAATATATTCATTCACTCCTCTAATAAATGTCCAAATCCAAACTGAATGAACAAACTCTCATAATGGTATCCTTGAGGATACCACTCTCACACTCTAAACTCTCATCGGTGGGTATTGCAATTGATACCTCTGCGCCACCAGTAAATACTTGGAAGATGACTATACTTGTTATAATATTATCCATTCTTCTGTTCAGTAGTAGTGCTGTCGTAGTTGGGGCGTTTCGAGTGCCGCCTTCTAACTTGTTTAACAAACTTTGCTCTTCTCGATTAAATTATAATGCACCAACAACATTGTTACATTCATCTACTACTACTCCCAATGAATCAACTACAAACAATAACAATGATAATGATATGAAATTAGAACAAAAGATATGGATGTTTAACGATAAATATCCAATATCCTATGAGGTTGCATCAAATAGCAACTTGGTAACAAATAACAATAATAATGGTGAGATCGTACCAATATTATTACTAAATGGATTTGGCGTAGGATCATTCCATCAACATCGATTAATGAAACAGTTACTACTTGAACAAAAAAAACATCAAGATACTATTGATAATAAGCAATATGTTATATACGGAATCGATTACTTGGGACAGGGTAATTCATGGCCAACAAATTGTAATGATGGTGATTCCAAAGATGAATTAAACTTGGGATATTCAGCTGATATGTGGTTAGATCAATTAACAGAGTTTATTCAAGAAGTTATTATACCAATATCATCTAATAAGAAGGTACATCTAGCAGGTAATTCAGTAGGTGGATACTTAGCAACAATATTAACAAGTCGTCATCCGGAATTGATCTCTTCTCTGATATTAATGAATGCGACGCCAGTTTGGGGATTGAACTTACCAGGTTGGGATGGCAAGTTACCTGCACCAACAATACCAAAGTTAGTGGGAAGGAAGTTATTTGATACTATTAGAGATGATGATACCATTGCTTGGTATTTGAATGAGGCATATGTACACGCGGAAGCATTTGATGGTACTAGTTTTCAAGATTATGAAACATCAGATCAAACTATTAATGAGAAGAATCAAGCATTGGGTAGTAAGATTAAAGCATGTACAGAAAACAATGGCGGGCATGCGGCATTCTCATCAATATTGTGGTCTGCACCTGCATCCGAGTCATCTGAGAAAGAGGACATAGCAGATTTTTATAGCACCCTTGGTAAACTTCCGGTGGATGTTCTATTACTCTTTGGTGAGAATGATACCTGGTGTACACCTGCCGTGGCTAAACGTATGCATATTAACCTTGCTAGTCGGAGTGATACCACCTCTTCCCCGGCTGTGGCAGCGACACAAAGATATGTATCATTACTAAATTCTGGCCACTGTCCGAATCATGAATCGCCCACAGCCGTGGCAAGGGTTCTATTACCATGGATTAATAGTCAAGATAGAAGTAATGTTCAATTGGTTTCTGATAGTAATGCCATAATAAAAGAACCATGGTCTACAGACATATCGGCTCATGAGGTTACTATTGAGGAGAGTAATAATATGGGGATAATGGATCGGATAGTATCAACATTGGCTAGTTAATTTGTCTAATTGGTCAGTAGTTATCCAGGAGTAGTGCAAACAACAATTCATTGTAACAGATAATGGGGGTTCTCAGAACAATATCAAGAATGTTCCTACAACTATTAAGCTGAACAAATTGGACCCACAGGGTGAAACAAACTCATGCAGAGGGAAATAAAGAGGGTACCAAGAACAAGAAATAACTGAAGCCTGTTCTCTTCTTGTTCTCTCCCTGTCTGCCCCTTTCAAGAAACGAAATCCGACATCTAGTACCGGATGAGACATCAAGTGGGATAAAACATACTTTTTGTACTCACTTATTTGACAAGTATCCAATAATACCCTACACATTATCATCAATTCATGAGATGAGATCAGGGGCACGAAGTTTTTCCTGCCCTTAATGATCATAAATCTCCCATTTATCAACAACTATATCTACCATAATCAACTCCACACATTCGTCGACATCGATATTGATATAATAATCTCTCATATTAGGATGTTATTCAGATTAGAGGATCTCCTTGCTGACACGGTTATCATGGATGAGCTTGCCATGAAGGAGACGGCTCGAGCACTATGTGATCTTCAAAAGACAATGAAAAAGAAGACTGCATGTTCATCATCTGTACTACAGTCTCCTCAACCTCAACAACATGAGACGAGTGGATCGAAATATCCTTCCAAAGTTGACCGAATGTTGGTGGCGCTGGCAGAGAAGAAAGAAGGAGGAAAAAGAGAAGAAGGAACAACCCTCGGTAATACTGCAATTGATACTGATCCTGATATCAAAGGTGTGTGGGACTTTGTCGATCTAACCCGGTCTGATTAAGAGCGATGTTGATGAATGGTAATGGTATTGTTATGGTGTATGAGAATGAGTATGATTTGATTAAATAGTTGCTATCAGGTATGATGAGATGAGATAATGATCATAAACTAGATAAGATCATCTTACTCTACTGGTCATATCATAGTATCTCTCCCTTCTAAACAAAGCTCTGCCCTTAAAGTAGGTAGACTTTTAAACCACTCTCTACTGACGAGACCATGGGTAGATGATATCAGATTCCTCAGCATTCGTTTCTCCTTCATTCTCCACTGCCTCTATCTCTTCCTTTATTACTGTCTCTTGTGATGTTTCTCCATCCAACTCGGGATGTTGTTGTTGAAATTCCTCCTTTGTAGCTTCTATTGCTGTTTCTCCTTCATTCTCCACCGCTTCAATCTCCTCCTTTAATTGCTGTTGTTGAAATTCTTCCATAGCCTCTATTGCCTCTTGTTTAGATTGATCTTGTCCTGTTTCATATCCATATGATATCTCATCATATTCACCGCTATACTCATTATCACCCTCTATTGTTGGCATTTTGTCAGCATCTTCTACTTGATCAGTGACATCCGGAGTAGAAGAATCGGCAGTAGCAGAAGGACCACCAAATTCCTCGGGTACGTTGGACGAACTATTCTTAACAGCAACCACTACTACACCCCCAACAATCCTCGCTAATAATACCAGTATTGCAAATCCAATGGCACACTTTCTACGCCGCTTATTGGTATAACCAACATTGACACCAGTGTCATAGGACATGTTATAATCAGCATACCCCGAATGACTAATGCCACCACTCTCCGGTGAACTTAACATCCGGTCACGTAACTCCTTTAAATGATTCAGTAGTACCATTTCCTGTCCTTCATACTTAACTACCATTTCGTATGCCTTATCACTTGATATTTGACATTCTTCTATTAATTCATTAATTTGATCAGCGACTGTCATTCCGTTAGCAGTGTGGAGAGAAGATGCGGTGATATCATATGTCGGTGGATGGAAATCAATCTCGTCCACATCTTCGGGTATTGAACCTCCGTATTCTACATCAAATGTTGATCCATTACCAATCCCATATGGTGATTCTTCCTTCTGTTCAAAGTCAATCTCTTCCTCTTCATCCTCTTCTTCATCTAACTCATCTATACTCTCATCAATGGGTGAACAACGAAAGCCTGAACTTCCCGAGGCAACACTACTACCATCTATATCTAACAATTTAGAACTTCTACTCCTTCGAGAAGATTTACGACTCTTCTTTTTAGATTTCTTCTTCTTTTTCTTCTTCATTGATGCTACTAAATCATCCCAGTTCATACCACTATTGAGAGATAAGTGTGAGGGTAAGTAGGGATTTATTAATGAGCATAAAAGTTGTGCATAGGATGTGCACAAAACATGACCCCACCACTACACCATAAAGACACCTAAAACAGATACAAACATACATACAACCAATGCAACAACATACCTAGGGTTAGCCAACATTTGCTGCAAAGCAACCTCCTGTTCCTTCTTCTTCCTATCCTCTTCCTTTTTCTTTATCTCCTCTTTGATATCAACTTTTGACTTTTTATCAAAATGAAATCCATACGGACTTGATTCAATTTGATTTGCCAATGTTAATGCATCTTGTACATTATTTGAATTTGTAGTTGGTGTGGTACCTGATGCAGAGTGTGGTGGTTGTTGTTCGTAGGATTGGAATTTGCCCTTGGAATTAAAGGTTGGTGTTAGTTTGTTGTTGGGCATTATATCTACTGGATGTCCTCCTTGTAAACCATTGTTAGTTGAAGAGCCACCTATCTCTATATCATTAGTGGGAGAATCATCATCTAGCATGGAATCTATTGTTTTCATTGCCTCCTTAATGGATGGTGGTGAAGGTGGCTGATACGTCATATATTGATAAAAATTTATATGAGACGATATTGTTAATAAGTATATATGATACCTCTAGACTGCCGCCGCCGCGCTGTAGACACAATCGTCTATTATAATTCTACCTCTGTTATAATAAACCTCTGCTGTCTATTTATATTCAATCCTCAACTAATAAGAGTATGAACCGGCCCACATATACAGTAGATATTTCGAGCAATGCTTTCGATTTTTATGAGAGTGTGGTCAATTCTAAAAACTCCATTTCATATCCACAATTCTTGTTGCGTGTATTGTTTGCTAACAACGCTCTGCACATACAACATGAATATACTATCGATATTATCAATCGCATTTGCAATTACTACTTATTGCAATGCACTATCATCGACGAAGATACCACCAATCAACAAACTCTCATCTCGTAGAAATTGGATATGCAAAAGTATCATATCAGCAACATCCATCACATCAATCTTAGTTGACGATCCATCAATGACAATTGCAAATAGTAATGTGGATGCATTACCAAATGAATTAAAACAATATACAGCACTTGCACCGCTAGGTAATCCGACGTCAACCGGAGAGATAAAGTTATTGGATCATCTTTAGAGGAATTGGCAAAACTTTTATCAAAAGATTTAGTGGAAGGATCAACTGGTAAGGGTGGGTACTTTGTATCTGGTGAGTAGAATATAATCATGTTGCAATGTATTGATATATCATTTTTTACACTATTCAACGACATATCTACTCTCTGGTATGGTGGCTGAAGGTGACATATCAACACAAATCTTCCGAGACGATTGTCAATTCATAGACCCAACTAACTCAGTCTCATCATTAAGTCGATATCAGAATGCATTAAGGATACTATTTGATCCGAATCAATCATATGTAAAACTATTAGAACCATTAATAATAGATGAATCAAAGAATATGATTACTGCGAGGATAGAAAGTGGAGGTGTTCTGAAGTTACCCTGGAAGCCAAAGATACCTTCATATGAAAGGTGAGAAGACCGACTGCTTATAATGTACCCTATATATTCCTTATTACACATACCTAAACATCATGATTTGGTTCTTTGTTGAAGCTCAATAATATACAAAGTAGACTCCAATGGGTTAATAGAAAGTCAGATACAGGAGTGGAGTATATCGGCATCGCAGGCCTTGAAAGAAACCTTTACACCGTGATCATTAATTCTATTTTCAGAAGACTTGCCACAGCTTGAATGTATCTATGTATCTCCCTAAAGGAAGAATAAATCAAGTCCGAGTAATATGCAGCAGTCATTAATATTAATATACAATTTAATCCCTAGTAGAAGTATACTTTCTTGGTCTTTGGCTTGTATCTTACAACAGAACCAATAGCACCTAATTGACTCATGTTATCCCTCTGCGAGCCTATGTACCAACGGGAAGAAGAGCAACATACTGCTCGCGCTCGGGGGGTTGTACGAGGATACAGTTAGCTCGCCAAAGATATCTTCTCATCTCTTTCAAAAAATTTGTAGGATATGAAGGTGCGTGGAGACTATGTATGCGCAGACAACAATAGCATTAGAATAAAAGCAGTTCAACACCGAGGATATAGTCAAGAATAGTTTTTGGCTTTAGGGTGACTAGACTTCTTACTTTTATCAAACATCATCAAAAATCGTTAGTACATCCCCCAAAAAAGGTAAAACTGTCAAGACAAGCACTTACGTATATGTTAGTGGCGTTGGTACACTGTACTTTTCATATACAACAGGATTACCATTAGCAAACACATTGTAATAGTTCAGTATACCCATTTTAATCTTCCCCAAGGTATCGGCGAGTCATTTAAAACACCTACTCTAATAATTTACTGCAATGGAGAAATTTACAGATGATACCGTAGTTGCACTTGCCTCGTTCTTATCACCACATGATATGTTGAGTTTAGCATTAACATGTAAAAGATTTGGATCTAAGCATGGTACAACGACCAGTCGATCGAGAAGAATGGCTGCTAGAGAATCGCGTAAAAGTAGAGGAGGTAGAGAGGTAAGACAAAAAACAGAGCCGATATCATTAATGGAAGTTGCAGCACACGCAGTATTGCATACCAGGCTACACGTAGGGTCAGGATCCTACGATTGTCAAATCTGAAAATTGCAATGGAGTTGAAAGTTGGTTGATACATCATTGGAAAGCCCTTGATGAGTAGAGTCCAAAACCATGTTGTACTTCTTTGGTTTTTGACATCGTGTGATTTTATGACCCATTTTGGGGGTAAAAGGTATGCCAGCTGGAACAATTCTCCCCAGGTTAAGGATAATCCCTAACTAGCTCTAACAAAATCACTAACAAAATTTTTAAATAAAAAAAGAAGTACATAAAAGATTCATTCCTAACTCACTGAGAGCATTCGATTAAGCCTATTTAAGCCTACCATAAGTCCCCTGGGGGCTCAGATTTGACATAGGGGGTAGGATACCGGACCCTGACCCTACGTGTAGCCACCAAATGGACGGATGATGAAGAAAATGCTTTACATCGGCGTGGAGACGAATCATGGATTGGTATTTACCACGAATTTCTAAAACTGTTTCATTATCCATTGCAATTTGATAAGTTGATCGGTGTTATGAATTATGATGAGGATACAGACAAAACAAAAGTATGCACAAATACTGATACGGCGTCGACGTATAGTGCTGCAATATGTCAAAATATCATGAGAGCTGGAAAGCACAGTGTATCTTTTCAGGTCAACACTAGTGATCCCCATGTTTATCTATCAACTTTATGTGGTATTATGAGACCAACTACGAATGATATTACGAGTTTGACTAGCTGTCATCCTGGAAGTGACCTATCTAGCTTTTCTCTGAAGGATTATGAGTTGTTACACAATGATAATGTCGACTGTTGTTTATTGTGTACTTATACGGGTTTTGGGATAATGTGCGAGAGATGGAAAAGATGGACGAACGCTGAATTGGCTGATATGGATGAGGAGGAGAAAGAAGTAATCGATCGCGGAACTTGTGCCACCCATTTGATTGGGAAGGGCGTGAACCAACTAAAACAACCTCGTTCAAAATAGGGATGGTATTGGACCTTGATGAGGGTACATTAGATGTATATAAGAATGATAGACGTCTTGGAACCATGAAGAGTGAATTGGTTGGAGAATACTGTTGGGTAGCCGTGTTGGGACCGTATTCGCATGATCATTTCAATACAAATGTATCAGTTTCTATTGGCAGGTAAAGAGACACAACGTCAAGAGTGACTTATCTCCACTCTATTCATACTTGAATTTGATGAGAACAACAAACAACGAGATCTTGCCTAGTTATTTGGTAGTGACAGTCTATCCGTGGTGACGGTGTGGACGTTCTTCTACGAATTTGGCAAATTGGGATCATCAAACCATCCGATACTGTCCACTTCTTGGACAGGTTGGGTAGGAATCGGAGGCAAAGGAAACAACCAAAACTAAACAGAAACAGAGATACAGTCAAAAGCAATACAAGTCTACTAATATTACAGCTACCATACTAACCTTCCAGAGCTGACACCCCTCCTCCTTTTAGTCCTCCGACATATCCTCCAACCCGATAACGACCATTAGTGCCAAGGCCTTATCATCACAATCCTCAACGATATCAACGAAGTAATAATCCTTGATTGGTGTGACCCAGTTATTGTGCACCTTGACAATCGTCTTACCATTCTCCTTGACTGTAAAGTCATGGTCAAGAATAGCTCCATGGATCTGCCAATCACGATCACCACGAACTTTCACAACAAAGTTATCACGAACAACTCCAACTGCACGCTTCTTAATCTTAGCAATCTCATCACCATTACCATCTTCAATCTTCATTGTATCACGAACACGAAGCTTACGTTCTTGGACTTGATACAATACCTCACCATGACGAGATGAACGAATGTTAAAAGTCTCACGAGCACGAAGGTTCTTATTATCGACATAATACTTGGCTTTACCTCCATGCCCTCCACGACGATGAGATGCCTCCTTAATCTCAAAGTCTTTACCAAATGTTAGTAGTTTCTCACGCATGACAAATGTGTTGTTACCATCACCACCATGGCTTGTGTGGCTACCTTTGGAAGAACAAGACGAGGAGAAGGATGACTTGCAGCTGCTCTTGTGGCTAGAATGTGACGACTTGTGGCTAGAGTGAGAACTCTTGGATGAACAAGAAGATGTTACAGAATCTTTTCCACATGATGATTTAATACTTCCATGACGGCTATTGCGGCGGTCTTGACGGTTCTCACGACGGTTCTGACGGCGTTCGGCAAATCGACCCATGATGTGTTTTGTTTTGTTGATATGTTTATATTTGATAATTTGTTGTTAAGCTGGATGCTTTAGTATTTTATGAGAAGAAGATTGATTCACCATCATCAGCAAAACAGGATTGATAGCACAACCAATCCTGGTAGATATCACGAGTAGAGAGAGGTTACTCGTATTCCCGATGGATTGCATTAGTTGGTATCCTAGGATACCAAGTCGAAAAAATACACCCTCTCTACTTACTGACCAAAGATGGGATTGTCCATATCTTCACCCGTAATTTGACGACTACAAACCAAGATGGGATTGGCGTTAGATTAGTATTATCAGTATTAAGTCTTCAGCTCATAAAAAGAACATAGAGACAGGTGAAAGTAATCTTAGCCTTAGCCATATATCCTCCCTCCACTCCTGATACTTACTAATACACGAACACACATTATTGCACATAGTATCTCAACATTGCAGCTATATTACTAGATCCTTTCATCATGGGTAGATTTGCAGATCGTCGACACCGACAAAAGAACAAGAATGAATCATCTTTGTCTTTGTCAAATAAAGAGAACAAGTCGGTCAAGAAGAAGTCGATACAGAAGAAGTCACTACTCGTAGACGAACCACCTAAAAAGGATATGTCAAGTTTCTTAGAAGGTCACAGCTCATGCAACTTAGTCAGTGGAGTAAATGGCCTAGTGCTAAGAAGCAGTAAAGTCATAAAGTAATACAATTATGTTTACAAGCTAGTCTACATATCCAGTTCATGTCTATACTCATAACAATATACTCTGTTCACTTCTATTTGCTCTCCGTAATAAATGGATAAGTAACAGATCGGCATCCAAACTCTGCATATAAGTTGGTAAAGATGATGGTAATGGAAGTGGAAGATGTTGTTCTTCAGAGGTTACATTTCTTGCCAATGGAGGAGGAGATACCCTTGAACTTCGGCTTTGTACATTCGACAGTGCTAATCTTATCAAATGTTCTGTTGATAGATTTGCCAATGGTGTAGTTGCAGTGGCGATGGGTATATTGGTATTGACAATCAATGATGGAGATGATACAGGAAATGGAGAGGCGGCAGCCTTCTTCTCATTCTCAACAGCTATCATTTGCTTCTTTAACTTTGGTTGTCCTTCCCGCAAAGCTTGGCTTGTCTTCTCAATAGCCCGACGATCACCTATATCTCTATATGCTACTGGAGTACCATCCTCGTCTTTATTATAGGGAGTTACACGTTCGAGGAAACGACCGCCCGTCTCTCGAATCGCTGCAACGGCATTGACTTCGAAAGTCTTAGTTTGTCGTTCTTCATACTCTTAATGTATGCTTGTTTGTTTGAGTTGACAATCTTACGATATGATATGTTACCAGGGTGCCTCAATGGAAGAGAACCCCGGCCACCGATGATATCGTTGTTGTGTACATCGATGATGATTTCAGTTGGTGATGACGACATGATGTGTTTGTATTGCAATGTTTTATGTTTGTAGTTGTAGGACGATTGTTGTTTATTTTATGAGCATCACATTGCATATCTTACCAAGATCATCATACATCTTGAGCTGCTTTCTTATTCACTTACTCATCATTCATTGCATGCTGTATTTGCAATGCCGTCAACTCGCTGTGCATTTTGCAAACCCGAAAAAGATAAAAATCGGGTACCGGTTGAAATCCTGTGCGTTATGACTTGTGACTTGAAGTCTGCCAGAGCAAATTGCTAGCCTCTCTTGGCCATATAAACTCGGCTACAACGTCTTGGCAATGTTGCTCAAGAGATCTTTGATAGTACACGAGATGTAGGTTACTTGGAATAGTATCATAAATCAAAGGGCATGCAATATTCATATACACAAGATACACTCCAAACCAAATCCAACAAATTTGACACAACTCTCGACTAGGACTAGAGCTAGATAGATAACATTACAGACAACTATCTACCTTTGTTATCATGACATCTACACTTAGTAACATTAACGATAGTAATGTATCCAATCCCTTTTCACCATATGTATCGTCACGCCGATCTTCTGCTTGTTTCATCGGAGGCAGAATCGTGGACGCGAAGATTAACGAGTTGGATACTGCTCGACATGTCACATCAAGAACCAATGCATCCAATCCAT
>Ga0075439_12669_pt1 | contig 15807 bp, 9 predicted proteins | sample MintriSingleCell_FD_74264 | JGI IMG/M metagenome (GOLD analysis project Ga0075439, IMG submission 74264) | Marine eukaryotic communities from Monterey Bay, USA to study complex ecological interactions - Minidiscus trioculatus JGI Plate_4_G5... | ecosystem: Environmental > Aquatic > Marine >... | reverse complement strand
TTACGTGGATTTAGGTGACAATAAGCTGACACTATCTGATGGAAAGTTTGCTAATGCAATTGCAAAGAATAAGACACTGAAAGAAATAAGCGTATACAACAATCGTATCAGTATTGAGGGAGCTAAACACTTGGCAGAGGCACTCAAAGAGAATAAAACACTTGAAGTATTATACTTAGGTGATAACTACATTGGTGATGAGGGAGCTAAATACATTGCTGAGATGTTGATTGTTAAAAAAAACATTACAAAAGATAAGTTTGAACAACATCAATATCAGCGACAAGCAAAGTCTCGCTGCTTCTCTTGTAGTAAGCACGGGTATACGGGTTGTATGGCTGAATAAGAATAGTATTGGAGACAAAGGTGCTAAAAAGTTATTAGAAGCTCTTGAGTCCAATCATGATATCAAAGATCTTGATTTAAGTGGCAATTACAACATCAGTAATAGTGTGTGGAATAGGATCAAAGCACTTTGCGTGAAGAACCGTTCTATTGCTACGCTTAAACAATCTATTGCAGAGAAAGATAAGGAGTTAGAGGACAAAGATACGGAAATTGCAAAGAAGGATAGAGATCTTGCCAAGAAAGACAATCGGATTGCAACTTTAGAGGCTGCTATTAGAGGACAGTTACAGCAGCTTGAAACACTCGTCGATCCTGTAGACTTGACAAGTGAGGAAGACAATGAGCCTCCAAACAAACGTACCCGAACAGAAGAAGATACCCCCAATAGTGCTCTGGCTTTTCAGCATGAACAAAACCAACAATATAGTCAGAGATTAGTCAAGGTGAAGCAGGAGAAGAGTGACGCTGAGACCAACTTAGAGAATGTAAGAGTAGAGAAACAAGCCGTAGAATCAGACTTGAATAATGTCAGAGGGGAGAAACAAGTTGTAGAAGCAAACTTGGAAGAGACAAGAGAGGAGTTAGAAGACGCCGAAGAGCTCGCGGGGCAGCAAGCTCTCTTTACCGATCGTTGGCAAAGTAAGTATGATGATCTAAAAGTACTTGCCATAGCCGCTGGTGTTGATGGTGCCGCAATTGCTGCCATTACGAATCGTTGAAGTGGCATGATGGACAAAAGTTGGGGGAGGTTGGCAAATAGGGTGGAGAGTTTGCTTGGGGTATCTTTATTTCTAATTTCTATGTGACTAGTCGTGCTGATTGAGCTTAATGATCAGTACAACTATACGTACCAATAAAGCTATTAGAGTGTATTATGTAGTGTCTAGGTTTTCTTGCTACACATATGATACATTATAATGAACTACTAAATGATAACCGCACACTGCCACCAATCTTTCCGAAAGAAGGAGTTTTCCCTGTAACATGAAAACGAGAGTGAGTGCTATCTATTGAAAATTGATGCTTTTGACATTTGAGTACTTTGAGCTGTCATATATTGCAAAGGCTGTTTGATACTGATTCTCTTGCATATAGGTCGATATTAAGTGCTATTTCGATCCGTAGTGGACTGAGATTAGTATTAATACTTAGAGAGAAGATATACCAATTTGCAACAAGCTACTTCTCATCCATCCAAATTTGATAAACATCTCAGATAAACTTACCCATATCAACCCCAATTATTACTACTATTACGACACTTTTGTACAACGTCATATCATAATGGTTCTAGAGGAGAAGTCTCTTATAAAAATGGAGCCAGAGAATCAAGTATCTGCAACTTCCTCGACAGCCACAAACCAAACCTCAAATATTATAGATGAAGATGATTTACAAAAGTTATCGGATAAGAATGCAGCTAAACGTAAATATCCACCAGGATGTCCTGTCTGGTATAACTTTCAAATAACATCCAAGACATGTCTTGATGCTAACTTTGGTATAGTTAAGGCAGTTTATACAAACTTAGAATCTGGTGGTTTCATTTATAGAGTATCAAAAGCAGAACAAGGTGATAATAAGAAACATTACTTCCTTGAGGATGATTTAGTATTTGCATTGAATTGTCCAGTTAGTGTGAAGGTTAACAATAAGGATGTAGATGCTGTAATTGTATGTCCCAAACCGGGCACGTCCGAGAGAAAGTTATCGTATACTGTTCAATATATATTAGTTGGTAATGCTATACAGATTGAAACAGGTGTGGATAATGAGTTAATATCGTTTAGAGTTGTTGGGAAGAAGGAGAAGGGTAGCAGCTGCAGTACTAAATCAACAACCTCCAAACAACAACAACCAATACAAGCTAAAACTAATGGGGAATCAAATGGTATGCAACAACCGCCATCCTCAAACCCCCTTGACAATAAGAAGATGGTATAACCCTGTCGTCAATCTCGGGGATAAACAAATGCCTCCATTGGCTAGTACCAAATCAAACACTAACAAATTCGAAGGAGGGGTAGAAGGTAGGCATAGACAAAATGTGTGGTCAAGTTGCCCATAATTTTGGGTCGGTGCATCAAACAGCAAACATCAAATTCATAATTTGTTGTAAACATACTTACTGCTTTCGTTAGATAGCATCACAACCAGAGATCTGTGGTATTTAGCATCGACTGTGATAGTTGTTGTTGCAGTATACGCCACCACCGTTATTTATCGTCTCAGTATAGTAGTTAGAGAACACATCAACAACACAATAGAAAAAGATGAAGTTGAATTTCGATGAACTTATCAAGCAGGACACTATTGATCTCCGTGATAAAGGCTTACGAGATGATGGTTTAGATGTACTCTACCAAATTATTGAACAGAGTACCGTTCTACGGTGGCTGAATTTAAGTAACAATAAGCTGACCCTATCGGATGGGAAGTTGGCTAAAGCAAAATTACAAAAAGTACAACTCTGAAAGGTCTAGGTCTATACGTCAATAGTATTGGCACAGAAGGAATCAAACTATTGGCAGATGCAATCAAACAGAACAATGCACTTAAAGTATTAGACATAGGTTATAACAATATCAGGCCAAAAGGGATGAAACATTTGACAAATGCACTCAAAGAAGAGAACAATACTCTTCAGAAATTAAACTTGGGTGGTAGCAATATTGGCAATAAGGGGGCAAAATGCATCGCTGAAATGTTAGTTGTCAATAAAACTTTACAGGAGATTCGTTTAGGCTACAACATTATTGGTGATGAGGGGGCCAAAAGCATTGCTACTTCCCTTGTAGTAAACACGGGTATACGTGTTATAGAGCTGGGACAGAAGATTGGAGACAAAAGGGTGCTGAAAAGTTAGCAGATGCTCTCGAGTCCAATCATTCTATTGAAGTTCTTGAATTAGACGGCAATAATATCAGCAAAGATACGAAAGAGAGGATTAAAGCGATACTTAATGATCCAAAGAGGTGCAATAAACCTCAATCTACATTAGATAAATTGCAGCTCTATATTGCAAAGGGTGCGGCGAAGAATGAGGAGATTGCCAAGAAAGTAGTTAAACGGATTACATCTTTAACGACGGATATTAGGGGACAATTACAATTTCTTGAGACTGTAGACTTGACCAATGAGGAAGAAAGAGATAGTGAACCTCCCAACAAACGAGCCCGTATCGAAGAAGATACCCCCAAGAGTGCTCTGGCCATTCAGCATGAATCAACCAAGGAAGCTATCAAGGTAAAGGAGGGGAATATAAACAATTATGTGAGCTTCTTACAAAGCACGATTGGTGACCTTGCTTCCGTGGCGCAGCGCGGCCAACTCAGCTTTGATGAGTTTAGAGTTGCCGAGTTTATGTCAGCAACTGCCATGGCAAACATGAGGTAAATTGGATATCAAGTGAAAGGGGAATTGTTTAAATAGAAAGTATGATGTGGGGTACAGTCATACAGTTTATTAACTTTGGGAAGAAGTAAAGAATACACAAATTTGAGGGTATCTCTGCTATGCTTCTATGTGATTGTCGGTCGTGCTTATTGTGTTTAATGATCGGTACAACTATGTGTATGGGTTAGGCTATTAGAGTATATTTGTAGTGTTTAGATCTTGCTAAACTTAAGTACAGATCACTTCGGCTTCGGGCATCCTTCCTTTCCAAATAAAGAGTTTTCACCCAAAATTTCAATAATTGCTAGTCTGTAGACAGTAGGCCCGGACTGTAGCTCAGCTCCACTTTCGTACTTTTTGTGAGCGCCGGAAAATTAATACCGGGGGAGTAAATAAATAACTGCTGCTACTACCAACTACCAACCACTACTGCATCACTGCTCCTATTTACCAGCGGCTATCTCTCCACTCATTTGCAATTGCAATACGGCATAAAACGTAGATATTAATTGTAAATATATTAGAACTAGTATAATATGTTGCCATCATTCCTACAAAGATTTATGGGCTCTAATAATAATTCCACATCATCTGGCGATGATAGACGTACAATGAAGACAGAACCAGGGTCGTCTATTGGAGATGTTAATAACAATAAGAGTACAGAAGAATTAATGATGGATATTAATAGTGGTATTAAACAAGAGAATACCGTAGGTGATATTCGTAGTGACGACGAGAGAATTGGGCAAGCTGAATTTACACCTTTGTCACGTAATGATAACGATTTATATTTAGAAGTCTATAGTAGTAGTAGACGAGGGGGTACATCAAGACGAACTAATAATAATACACAATCACATCGTATTAACAACAATAATAGAGCAATTGAAGCAGCTACAACAGTATCTCCAAGGCGTCCTGTAGCAGCTAAGTTAGTTCGTACTCCACCAAAAGGAAGTCCGACAAGAAAAGTATCAAGATTTAACAATGGACGTAGCGTTAAATCATCAGACGAACCCCCAATTGTTCATCGTGTAGATGGTATTAATGGTATTAATAATGGAGGATATCAATCACATCAACATGCCAGTCATCCTTTGCCTCCCCGTCATCCTTCTAATCATGCACATATGCATCATCAACATCAAAATTACAATCAACACCATAATCATTTCTACCCTCAACAATATGCCGTACCATACCACCACCAACAACATACATACATCCCAAATCAACCTCCACCACATATGATGACACACAACTATCCTTTTACTCAACAACAATCGTATCCTACATCGTATCCCCCGCCTCACCCCCCGCCGTATCCTCCGTCGTATCCCCCGTCCTCTCATTATTCTAATACTAGTATTGCATCCCAATCAATCAACAATAAACAACAACAAGAATCTTTCCCTATTCCTCGTCGAGTGTATAATAAAAAGAATAAGAAGAAACCTACAGCTAAACATGCATCGTCTTTACAAAACAACCTACCGTCCAATCAATCAGCACCAATACTAACTACAAAGGATTTACAGGACGCACTACCCGATTGTCTTCTACTTACAATGGATAGTTTTAAATTGGTTGAGTGTAAATTAATACCCAATGGACCAAGTGTTGGTTATAGAGCTCCCCTCATTGAAGCAGAAAAAGAGTTCTTATATGGTACAAAGGGTGGATCAAAGGGTGTCGTCAATAGTCATATACCATTATTTAACATTACTAAAGACAAATGTTTGACAGAACGACCTGATACGAAGATGAAGACATCAAAGATAGGCCAGATCCAGTATGAAACTCTTTGCTTTGTATATTGTAATAAGAATAAGGAAGTATGCCCAGTTGAAGGCAAGATTATTAGAGTTCAGCATGGAAAGGATATGGAGGAGAGAGACGAGGGCGACCCTGATCAGACTCCCAAGACGATAGGCATTATGTATTACGAGAGGGTAGATATGTCAACACAGCAACCACACAAACATCAGAATCATCATCTCTTCCCTTTGGAAATCAATCCAACTAGCAAACAAGCAACAAAGGAATCTCTCTCTGAAGAACAGAAGTTATACATAATTAGCTGTGGACACAAAGGAAAAGTGTCTAAGGAAGACATGGAAAATATGGTGGAGGATATGATTGAATCAGAAGAGATACGATGCTCAGCTGAACAGGTGAATGACCAAGAGAGGTTTGTACAGAAGGTAGAACAATTCATTCACAATAATAAACGATCCAGTAAGACTCATCAACACCACTTTGATAAACCAAAGATTGAGGCTCAAATGACAAGTGAAGAGCTAAGGCAAGTGCTAGAACTTCTATCCTCAAACAAAGACGCAGACACAAGACGCATTAAGTTAGACAGATCTGTAACTAAACAAAACAAATATCTTAACAAAAGTGAATTTAAATCATTGAACAAGTGGATTAAGGTACATGAACATGACCATGACGGCAGTACTTGGAGTTACATTACATTTGAGTATCTACATGCAAAGGAGTTAGCAGAATTGGCAGTGACGATGTTCAGTGACAAGCTTGTACAGATAGAGATGGACTTTGTTATGGGTGTTTGTCTTGGTAATGAATGGCAATTTGGGCAACTTGGATTTTCAGATAGGAATCATAAGTATTGGGTATTGGGTATTATAATTGCTAAGTCAGAAAATTACACAGCTGCTGGACGACTGTTGACTCATGGTACAGAACTGATAGAAAACGCAGGTGGTGGTGTAAACTGTTGCTTAGTTGACGGTGGAAAGGCACTTGATAAAGCAATTGGTATTGAAAATATGTCAAGGGTTGGAGGCGGCATAGCTGATTATGAAGATGAAGCCATTCTTTCCCTTGTTGATAGTATGGATACTACAGCAGCATTGGCATTAAGTGAGGATGACGAAGATGATTTTGAAGAGTTGGCAGAAGCGTTCATTGGTCAAGAAAATAGTGACGCGGGTGATGCTGAAGGTAGGAAAGTATTAGAGGAGAAGCTAGATGCATTAATGACTCGTAAAAGAATGAAGAAGAAAAGATGTCATGCACATCTCACAAGGAAGGCGGGATCAAGAGGTGGTGGTTGGAGAGGGGGGAAGGGATCTCTATGTAGGCAGCTTCTAAACGATGGTTGTTCCAATAAAGAAATGAAGAAGGTAAGTTGCCTGTGCACTTTTATATCATACTTTGTCTGTGTTTGCCTTGCGTCTAACATATGTTGTCTTAGATTTTGGGGGTCGTCTTTATGATTAGCTGTATAGCACCTAATGATTTAGAGACTTATGCCAATGCAATGAACTTGCTGATTCAACAGTATGAAAAGAATATATCAGCATATGTAAGGAAAGCATACTTCAATGGCAACCCCTATGATCTTGGTGGACGCTGTGCTGGACGAGCAGGAGATGGTGGTAGCACTCAAGGAATGGAATCTATTGGTGGAAAAGTAAAGGCAGCACAGAAGAATGTGACGAGACGGTATGCTAATCCCAAGCAAGAGTCCAAGAATCCCTTGCGTCTAATGGCCGGGGCAGCAAGATATGCCTCATTCCACATGAAGCTGGACGATCCACTGAGCAAGTTTAGTGCAGAGCCAATACGAGATGCCAAGTTTATGACTCCCATCTTAGATGAGATTCGTATGCTTAGTGATTACGAGCCCCCTCGAGAGCCAGCTGCGTCTAGCCGCAGGAAGTTCAAGCCAAACAACTTGAGTATGACATGGCTATATTCAATCTGTGTTGTAAATGAAGTTGAGATGCCAATTGAGGATGTCTTGGGCAAGCATTTGTCCTTTGAATTGTATATTCCAACTGCATCCCGAGTGCTAACATCATTGAGTATGATGGAAAGGAAGAAGATGATTGATAGGTCAAGTGCACCTAGAGAGTTGAAAGGGACGCTGACTGAGAAGGACTTGAAGAATGTGGACAAACTTATCACTATCCTTACTGAACTACCAGTTGATAGACAGAAAGTGCTCAAGAGAAGATTAGAGGAGAAGAGGGTTGCTAACACTCCTGCAGTACAAGAAGGTGAAGGTCCTGCTAGCTACCTATATCGTCGGGCTCATAGAGACGCAGACAGTGATGCAATTGATTACAAGTTTGTACCTAAGCCAAGTAAGAAGAAGAAAGGTAAAGGGAAGGGGAAAGGGAAGGGGAAAGTATCTAAATCTATTGACGAGGCTCATGAAGAGCAGTTAGAGAGGGATAAGAATGCAGACGAGTCTATTGATGAACCAGCTTTGGATTCCATTGATGCAGTAAGATCATCTGCACCTGCATTCTCATCAGAATTTGAACAAATAGACGGTGAGGGAGGTGCAATTGAAGCAGCTGTTGCTGATACAATAGCAACTGAAGGTGACGATGGAGATGTTGAGAGAGAGACGCTAAAGGATAGAATCAAAGTCAAAAATGAGCTTGGTGATTGGACTAAAGTGTGCGTCCGACCTGAGGGCATATCATGTGACTGTTTTAGATACAATTATTATGGCGACTGCCCACATTGTGTTTATATTGACATACTTCATTCAGAGAAGTATCCTAAAGAAGGCAACATGGCAAATGAGCAGTGGCAAGTAAATAGGACGAGAGCCATTAAAACACTTAGAATTGAAAGAGGACGATTAAGGTAGTGTATCAATGGGGAATAGTGGTCTAATGAAGAGAGACGATGCATTGTATAGTGATTAATTGAGTAGAGAACAGTTATTGAGTATGTATATGTGAGTGGTTTAATGGTTGGTATCTTAGTGAGTTGATATTAGGGTAGCAAAAAGCTGACGATAAGGCTTAGATTTTATCTATTCTAGATTGGTTTTTTTTACAAGATTTTGGCTTTGAGTGGAGTTATTTTGGGTATTTGGAACTATCATTTGGATAGATAAATAGCAAGAGAGGATTGAATACTTGGGCTTGAACTGTTGTGGGCAACACTATTGTACTGCTTGACTACTTTTATTACTGATACAGTTTCCAATGACATGGATGCTTTAGAATATGTTATGACATGTATAAGACTCAAGTACATAGAATCTGTTCGTTATGTTTACAATATTATATAGGTACTGTACATCAATGCAATGTACACCCGTCTGTGATAACAATTGACATTAAATGGTACCGCCGTCTCTCAATAATGTAGTTGCACAGCGTCTAATAGTATAAACCACTACTCATTCGTCTAATAGTGAAGTACCAGAGAGGTGGATATCGAACTCTGAGTATAACATACTGCCTTTCTAATCCTTAACTTGCAATATACACCCGTCTGTGATAACAATTGCATTAAATGGTACCGCCGTCTCTCAATAATGTAGTTGCACATCGTCTAATAGTATAAACCACTACTCATTCATCCAATAGTGAAGTACCAGAGAGGTGGATATCGAACTCTGAGTATAACATACTGCCTTTCTAATCCTTAACTTGCAATATACACACGTCTGAGATAACAATTGACATTAAATGGTACGCCGTCTCTCAATAATATAGTTGCACATTGTCTAATGGTAACAACCACTGCTTGTTCATCTTAAATTAAAGTACCAGAGAGGTGGAGCTTTAATTGTGATTATAGGGTGCTGCCTTTTCAATCCTCACCTTGCAACATACTACCGTCTATATGTTATAATTAATGAAGTTGTGATACGTCACCCATAACCATAATATTTATTTGTATTTTGTATTGCAACCAGCTCTTTAGATAATAGTTATAAAGGTTCTAGAATGTAGGTGTATGACGACCACTTACAGGAGGTATATTATTCCCATCATTGTATTATGTTGTTGCAATTGATGTAGAAGAGAGTCGTCGTCATACATCATTAATATGCATAGCTACAGATGCAGCTACGATGGTAGTACGGATAGATATCGATATTCAATTGGTTGACAGTATGGTGATAAAGTATGAAGGATAAATAAGGGTGGATATTGGCGTAGGAGAGGAGAGGAGGCAGTGGACGGCTGCCATGGTTAGTAGATAGTGAAGAAGGGAGGTTGGGGAGTTAATTCTTATGAGCGCCCTAGCATCCGGTATTAATTTTCCGGCGCTCACAAAAAGTACGAAAGTGGAGCTGAGCTACAGTCCGGGCGTAGACAGTAGACGACAAAGATAGTGTGTTGATGAAGAGCGCCGAAGGTAGGTAGGTAATAGATTCCGTGCTCAATCACAAATCAATGCAATCAGTATACACAACAGCAGAGATCTGTGGTATTTAGCATCGATGGAGATAGTTCGGCATTTGATGTAGAATCGTCTCAGTGTAACAGTTAGAGAACACATCAACAAACAACAACAAATAGAAACTATGAAGTTGAATTATGGTGAACTGATTAAGCAGAAGGTTATCAATCTACATAATAAGGACTTGTATGCTGGTGATTTACATGTACTGTACCAAGTGATTGCACACAGTACAGTTCTAAAGGAGCTGACTCTTACCGATGGGAAGTTGGCTAATGCAATTGCAAAGAATAAAACACTGAAAAGGCTGAGCCTATCATGTAAGAATATCAATGATGAGGAGATTAAACACTTGGCAAATGCACTTAAAGAGAACAATACAGTTAAGAAATTATACTTAAACAGTAACCTTATCGGTGATGAGGGATCTAAATACGTTGCTGAAATGTTGGCTGTTAATCAAACATTGCAAACGATTGGTTTAAGCTTATTCGGTAATAAGGGCGCTGTGAAGTTAGCAGATGCACTGAAGAAGAACAATACTCTTCTGCGTTTAGACTTAGGATACAATAATATCAGTGATCAAGGGGCTCAGAGTATTGCCACATCTCTTGTGGTAAACACGGGTATACAAGAGATATGGCTGAATAATAATAAGATTGGGGATCAGGGTGCTGTGAAGTTTGTAGAAGCTCTTCAGTCCAATCGTAGAGTCGAAACTCTTGAATTAGATGGCAATGATATCTCTGAAGATGTATTGGTTGGATCGAAGCATTGCTTTCACTTATCTTGATGAAATTAAATTTTGATAAACTTGCCAAGCAAAAGGAAATCGATCTCGGTTACAAAAGCTTGAGTGACGATGATTTAGACATACTCTACAAAGTTATTGAACAAAATACCGTTCTAGAGGTGTTGGATTTGGGTAACAATAAGCTCACCCTCGCTGATGGAAAGTTGGCTAAGGCAATTGCAAAGAATAAGACTATCAAAGAGCTATATCTAACAAGTAACGATATCAATCCAGAAGGATGACTGGCATGTTGATGTGATTGATATCCTCCATTATTAATACCATTAATACCATCTACACGATGAACAATTGGGGGTTCGTCTGATGATTTAACGCTACGTCCATTGTTAAATCTTGATACTTTTCTTGTCGGACTTCCTTTTGGTGGAGTACGAACTAACTTAGCTGCTACAGGACGCCTTGGAGATACTGTTGTAGCTGCTTCAATTGCTCTATTATTGTTGTTAATACGATGTGATTGTGTATTATTATTAGTTCGTCTTGATGTACCCCCTCGTCTACTACTACTATAGTCTTCTAAATATAAATCGTTATCATTACGTGACAAAGGTGTAAATTCATCTTGCCCAATTCTCTCGTCGTCACTACGAGTATCACCTACGGTATTCTCTTGTTTAATACCACTATTAATATCCATCATTAATTCTTCTGTACTCTTATTGTTATTAACATCTCCAATAGACGACCCTGGTTCTGTCTTCATTGTACGTCTATCATCGCCAGATGATGTGGAATTATTATTAGAGCCCATAAATCTTTGTAGGAATGATGGCAACATATTATACTAGTTCTAATATATTTACAATTAATATCTACGTTTTATGCCGTATTGCAATTGCAAATGAGTGGAGAGATAGCCGCTGGTAAATAGGAGCAGTGATGCAGTAGTGGTTGGTAGTTGGTAGTAGCAGCAGTTATTTATTTACTCCCCCGGTATTAATTTTCCGGCGCTCACAAAAAGTACGAAAGTGGAGCTGAGCTACAGTCCGGGCCTACTGTCTACAGACTAGCAATTATTGAAATTTTGGGTGAAAACTCTTTATTTGGAAAGGAAGGATGCCCGAAGCCGAAGTGATCTGTACTTAAGTTTAGCAAGATCTAAACACTACAAATATACTCTAATAGCCTAACCCATACACATAGTTGTACCGATCATTAAACACAATAAGCACGACCGACAATCACATAGAAGCATAGCAGAGATACCCTCAAATTTGTGTATTCTTTACTTCTTCCCAAAGTTAATAAACTGTATGACTGTACCCCACATCATACTTTCTATTTAAACAATTCCCCTTTCACTTGATATCCAATTTACCTCATGTTTGCCATGGCAGTTGCTGACATAAACTCGGCAACTCTAAACTCATCAAAGCTGAGTTGGCCGCGCTGCGCCACGGAAGCAAGGTCACCAATCGTGCTTTGTAAGAAGCTCACATAATTGTTTATATTCCCCTCCTTTACCTTGATAGCTTCCTTGGTTGATTCATGCTGAATGGCCAGAGCACTCTTGGGGGTATCTTCTTCGATACGGGCTCGTTTGTTGGGAGGTTCACTATCTCTTTCTTCCTCATTGGTCAAGTCTACAGTCTCAAGAAATTGTAATTGTCCCCTAATATCCGTCGTTAAAGATGTAATCCGTTTAACTACTTTCTTGGCAATCTCCTCATTCTTCGCCGCACCCTTTGCAATATAGAGCTGCAATTTATCTAATGTAGATTGAGGTTTATTGCACCTCTTTGGATCATTAAGTATCGCTTTAATCCTCTCTTTCGTATCTTTGCTGATATTATTGCCGTCTAATTCAAGAACTTCAATAGAATGATTGGACTCGAGAGCATCTGCTAACTTTTCAGCACCCTTTTGTCTCCAATCTTCTGTCCCAGCTCTATAACACGTATACCCGTGTTTACTACAAGGGAAGTAGCAATGCTTTTGGCCCCCTCATCACCAATAATGTTGTAGCCTAAACGAATCTCCTGTAAAGTTTTATTGACAACTAACATTTCAGCGATGCATTTTGCCCCCTTATTGCCAATATTGCTACCACCCAAGTTTAATTTCTGAAGAGTATTGTTCTCTTCTTTGAGTGCATTTGTCAAATGTTTCATCCCTTTTGGCCTGATATTGTTATAACCTATGTCTAATACTTTAAGTGCATTGTTCTGTTTGATTGCATCTGCCAATAGTTTGATTCCTTCTGTGCCAATACTATTGACGTATAGACCTAGACCTTTCAGAGTTGTACTTTTTGTAATTTTGCTTTAGCCAACTTCCCATCCGATAGGGTCAGCTTATTGTTACTTAAATTCAGCCACCGTAGAACGGTACTCTGTTCAATAATTTGGTAGAGTACATCTAAACCATCATCTCGTAAGCCTTTATCACGGAGATCAATAGTGTCCTGCTTGATAAGTTCATCGAAATTCAACTTCATCTTTTTCTATTGTGTTGTTGATGTGTTCTCTAACTACTATACTGAGACGATAAATAACGGTGGTGGCGTATACTGCAACAACAACTATCACAGTCGATGCTAAATACCACAGATCTCTGGTTGTGATGCTATCTAACGAAAGCAGTAAGTATGTTTACAACAAATTATGAATTTGATGTTTGCTGTTTGATGCACCGACCCAAAATTATGGGCAACTTGACCACACATTTTGTCTATGCCTACCTTCTACCCCTCCTTCGAATTTGTTAGTGTTTGATTTGGTACTAGCCAATGGAGGCATTTGTTTATCCCCGAGATTGACGACAGGGTTATACCATCTTCTTATTGTCAAGGGGGTTTGAGGATGGCGGTTGTTGCATACCATTTGATTCCCCATTAGTTTTAGCTTGTATTGGTTGTTGTTGTTTGGAGGTTGTTGATTTAGTACTGCAGCTGCTACCCTTCTCCTTCTTCCCAACAACTCTAAACGATATTAACTCATTATCCACACCTGTTTCAATCTGTATAGCATTACCAACTAATATATATTGAACAGTATACGATAACTTTCTCTCGGACGTGCCCGGTTTGGGACATACAATTACAGCATCTACATCCTTATTGTTAACCTTCACACTAACTGGACAATTCAATGCAAATACTAAATCATCCTCAAGGAAGTAATGTTTCTTATTATCACCTTGTTCTGCTTTTGATACTCTATAAATGAAACCACCAGATTCTAAGTTTGTATAAACTGCCTTAACTATACCAAAGTTAGCATCAAGACATGTCTTGGATGTTATTTGAAAGTTATACCAGACAGGACATCCTGGTGGATATTTACGTTTAGCTGCATTCTTATCCGATAACTTTTGTAAATCATCTTCATCTATAATATTTGAGGTTTGGTTTGTGGCTGTCGAGGAAGTTGCAGATACTTGATTCTCTGGCTCCATTTTTATAAGAGACTTCTCCTCTAGAACCATTATGATATGACGTTGTACAAAAGTGTCGTAATAGTAGTAATAATTGGGGTTGATATGGGTAAGTTTATCTGAGATGTTTATCAAATTTGGATGGATGAGAAGTAGCTTGTTGCAAATTGGTATATCTTCTCTCTAAGTATTAATACTAATCTCAGTCCACTACGGATCGAAATAGCACTTAATATCGACCTATATGCAAGAGAATCAGTATCAAACAGCCTTTGCAATATATGACAGCTCAAAGTACTCAAATGTCAAAAGCATCAATTTTCAATAGATAGCACTCACTCTCGTTTTCATGTTACAGGGAAAACTCCTTCTTTCGGAAAGATTGGTGGCAGTGTGCGGTTATCATTTAGTAGTTCATTATAATGTATCATATGTGTAGCAAGAAAACCTAGACACTACATAATACACTCTAATAGCTTTATTGGTACGTATAGTTGTACTGATCATTAAGCTCAATCAGCACGACTAGTCACATAGAAATTAGAAATAAAGATACCCCAAGCAAACTCTCCACCCTATTTGCCAACCTCCCCCAACTTTTGTCCATCATGCCACTTCAACGATTCGTAATGGCAGCAATTGCGGCACCATCAACACCAGCGGCTATGGCAAGTACTTTTAGATCATCATACTTACTTTGCCAACGATCGGTAAAGAGAGCTTGCTGCCCCGCGAGCTCTTCGGCGTCTTCTAACTCCTCTCTTGTCTCTTCCAAGTTTGCTTCTACAACTTGTTTCTCCCCTCTGACATTATTCAAGTCTGATTCTACGGCTTGTTTCTCTACTCTTACATTCTCTAAGTTGGTCTCAGCGTCACTCTTCTCCTGCTTCACCTTGACTAATCTCTGACTATATTGTTGGTTTTGTTCATGCTGAAAAGCCAGAGCACTATTGGGGGTATCTTCTTCTGTTCGGGTACGTTTGTTTGGAGGCTCATTGTCTTCCTCACTTGTCAAGTCTACAGGATCGACGAGTGTTTCAAGCTGCTGTAACTGTCCTCTAATAGCAGCCTCTAAAGTTGCAATCCGATTGTCTTTCTTGGCAAGATCTCTATCCTTCTTTGCAATTTCCGTATCTTTGTCCTCTAACTCCTTATCTTTCTCTGCAATAGATTGTTTAAGCGTAGCAATAGAACGGTTCTTCACGCAAAGTGCTTTGATCCTATTCCACACACTATTACTGATGTTGTAATTGCCACTTAAATCAAGATCTTTGATATCATGATTGGACTCAAGAGCTTCTAATAACTTTTTAGCACCTTTGTCTCCAATACTATTCTTATTCAGCCATACAACCCGTATACCCGTGCTTACTACAAGAGAAGCAGCGAGACTTTGCTTGTCGCTGATATTGATGTTGTTCAAACTTATCTTTTGTAATGTTTTTTTTAACAATCAACATCTCAGCAATGTATTTAGCTCCCTCATCACCAATGTAGTTATCACCTAAGTATAATACTTCAAGTGTTTTATTCTCTTTGAGTGCCTCTGCCAAGTGTTTAGCTCCCTCAATACTGATACGATTGTTGTATACGCTTATTTCTTTCAGTGTCTTATTCTTTGCAATTGCATTAGCAAACTTTCCATCAGATAGTGTCAGCTTATTGTCACCTAAATCCAACTC
>Ga0075439_15168_pt1 | contig 15837 bp, 6 predicted proteins | sample MintriSingleCell_FD_74264 | JGI IMG/M metagenome (GOLD analysis project Ga0075439, IMG submission 74264) | Marine eukaryotic communities from Monterey Bay, USA to study complex ecological interactions - Minidiscus trioculatus JGI Plate_4_G5... | ecosystem: Environmental > Aquatic > Marine >... | reverse complement strand
GGTGGCTTGAATGGTTAAATCCTTGTAGTAGCCAATCTTGAAGAGAGTAGGTGTTTCCAATGTCTTCTCCCAGTTCTGCAATAGCTTTAGAAACTGCTGTTGAAACGCGGCTAAAGGAAAAGCCTTCTCGCTGATCATATCATTAATACCTTTAATCAGTGATGATACAGTTGTCTTGACCCGCTGGACAGTAGTACACCTCTTCATAACAAGCATCTCCTGGGGTATAAACAAATCAGCATGACTAGTTTGATGAATGTTCTCCATCTTTCCATCGATTATTAAAGACATCTGTTTGTACTCTTCGAGATATTGCCCTACATGGCTAAATTGAGATAAAGTCAGTTTCTTCTTCTTCTTTCCCTTCTTTGCATTATTCTCATTAATTGTAGTCTCCACTGCAACTAACTCACTCCTCAATTGAGCTAGTATTTCAAACGCTTCAATTTGACAATTGAGTGATTCGAGTGAGGATTCCATCATATCATTGACGTTTTCACCGCCCATACTTTTCATCTTTGCATGTAAGTTTACTAACATTTCACGCTTTTCTTGCCACTCAGTGGGTGAGAGTTGAACCAAGGGAGGCATATCGAAGGGCAAAGATTCATCACCGCCGTCTGAATATGCTATTCTTGCACACGTACTGATTACTAGCTTGGCGATGAAGAAACGAGTACGGACTACATCACTTAATACGGGTTGTTGTTCGCCCTCTCCTTCCAACTGTTCCATATAGTTCTGTAATCGTTTGGCATGAAGTTCATAAGATGTGTATGGTACATCATTATTAGATAGTTCTGAATTTCCTCTCAATAGTAGTATGTCATGACATGTTGCATCAATTAAATCTGATGTTACTTGAAAGGGTGATGGCGATATTGAAGTAGGCGCGGCAGCAGCAATCGTACTACTATTACTTGTTGCAAGTTTGGTTTCACATGCACCTTCTTGTTCAATATTGTTATCTGGTTGTAGACTAGGCATTATATAATGCTGTTGTACTTGAAAATTCGAAAGAATAAGAAGCTATTTAGCCGATGTATATATCGTGGGTTATTGGATATGAATTGCAAAGCCGCCGTAATGTTCTTACTATGGGTGCCAGTAGCGATTTTAGTTGTTTGTTTGTTCAGTCTCTCCCAATATATATTTTGACCTAAACCTTCATGATAGATTAGGGCTATGTTTATAAGATTGGATTACTACCTAGTTGATATTAAAGTTTATTTGCATAATAGACTTTTTTGCTTTTTGTTTAATACCTTTTAGGTATTTATTTGACTAGCTCTGTTCTACGATCTGGTATTTGGTATCCTTCAACTTGATTTCAGCGGTAGAAATAAGCGTCTTTGTAGTTGGTTGGATATTGGATAGTAGTTGATAGCCCTGTCTGATCAATAACATACCTAATTAATTGCAATATATATTAACTATTTAATTGGTGTTGTGGTGGTATAATTTGTACGGCACAATACCGTATAAAATTTGATAAACAGTATCCCACATTTTTGAGCCGCAATAATAAGTGATATTTACCCGAATGGCTCCAGGCATAGTAATACCTCAATATACACACATAAACGATAAAAAGGAGAGCGCTGAGTGGAACATGGATAGCGCACTCGACTTCGATCTGTTGGCAGAATATTTATTGGAGGATGTTGGAGCTGGTGGATTTGATTTTAGGTACGTGCGTATTTTTTGGGATTGATATGTCTTTATCAATATATTTATATATATATTGATATTGCCCTTATTATTTTTAATTGTATATCCTAATATATTTATACGCCCTAAATATTAATTTATTTATTTGCAGTGGTGATGTTATTGGCGGCGGTGATGTGAAAGCCCAACAACAACAGGCAGTTTCATCCTTACCTTTTGAATTAGATCCTGGAATTGTCACACCCAATGGGTCAACTCATACCTATGTAGATCCATTTACTGAAAGTACTACTGCACAGTTGAAACAACCTCAAATGAGTGCTGTTCCCCCACCTACTGCACCCCTTCAAGCTAATAATGGGGATATGTCGGGGGAATTATCTCAGGTGCAAAAAATAACAATGGAAATGGTTGCCCATCAACAACTCGAGGAGGCGAAGAATAAGGCTATGGGCATGCCAACTAATAATAATAAAAAGGCAGCACCTCAGCCAAAAGCACCCCCAGCTGCTGCTCCCCCGAAATCCCAACCATCCTTGCCAACAAAAAAGGCCAACAGTGCTATACCAGGGGTTGGGGCAGTGCCTCAACAAAACAAACGACCGCGTATAAATGCAGTTGCTCCCGGTGGTGCAAAGGGTCCCAGTTATTCCTTTACCTCAAGCAGTGCCGCAGCACTTCCACCGACGACAGCATCGATATTGTCAGCCGGGGTAGGAGTTGATAAGAATCAAACCCAACTAGATCGTCGACGAGAACGTAACCGTATCCTCGCCCGAAGAACGCGGTTGCGTAAGAAGTTCTTCTTCGAATCACTCCAGAAGGAAGTGGCTGATTTGCAACGTGAGAATGCTGCCTTGAAGTCTATTGTGCGTGGTCGTCTCAAGCCAGATGATGCAAGCACTGTCTTGACCCAGTGCAACGCACATGAAAAATTACCAAGTAATGTTCAGTCTCAAGAGATAATACCACCACCCATGCCTTCTGCTGTACCTTCTGCTGGTGTCAAGAAGCTAGACAAGGATGACTTCTCCCTCATCCAGAGTATTCAAAACTCACAGCAGTGCTTTATCATTACCGACCCTAGTCTACATGATAATCCTATAGTCTTTGCCTCGAACGATTTCTTAACGCTCACGGGGTATTCCCAAGAGGAGGTACTTGGTAGGAACTGTCGCTTCCTCCAGGGTCAGGAAACGTCGCCGGATAAGGTTGGCCAAATCCGTAAGGCTATAAATGCCGGGGAGGATGTGAATGTTACGTTTGCCAACTATACCAGTGATGGGAAACCATTTTGGAATAGTTTGTTCATTGCAGCGTTGCGTGATGCGGATAATAATATTGTCAATTTCATTGGTGTAATTGTCAAGGTGCCTGGTCCCGAAAAAGGGGATCCGGAGTATGGTAAGATTTTGAAATAAATAGAGTGCTGAGAGGTGCAAGGTGGGAGAGTGAAGGCATGAAAGATTAATGCTATGTACAAGTCCGGAGCTCTTAACACACTGGGTGAAAGGGGAAATAACAAGCTAAAATAGTCCTGCCAATATACCCATACACCAGTAGCTATTGATAACGCATGCATATCTATCAAGTTTGTCGACAACTTCACAGGCCATCATGCCGCCCCGTGCGTAATGTAAAAATGGGCTACATAGGATACCTTTCATGGTATCCTGGTGAAAGTTCAATTTCTTATGTCAAAACACAAAGCTCATATTGGCCGCCTCAATGACACCTCTCTGGTATTGACCCCTATTACAAAAGATATCCTTTCTTTAATATCTATAATAACTTGCACTAAGTGAAAACAATAATATCGGATTCTTGCAACAAAATTGATATCAACAATCACCCCACATAATTTTATTACTTTACTGCAATACTAACTCTCTCAATACAATAACTTTATATTGTTATACCATGGGCAATCAACAAGTAAGTGGAACCGGCATGTCTGGTCGACGTAGTCGTCAACAAATGTCACAGGGTAGTGCTGGAGGAGCATCATATGGAGGACACTCAGCTAAACCACCAACGGGAGCAACACCAGCTGGATATGAACAGAGTCATCCTCAACAATATCAAGGCCATGTCCAACGTTCATCATCAGATATGGATATGACGGGTATGGATAGAGGTTCTGGGGATATGGGTGGCGATACATCGCAACAACAATATATGGGTGATGCACCCATACCTTTAGATTTGGCTACCATATCAGCAGCAGAAGAGGACAGCGTCCCAACAGTATTCCGATGGGAACATGGTGGTCGTAATGTTTATATTACTGGAACATTCAATGGTTGGTCACGTCAACTTCAAATGCATCGTTCGGGTAATGATTTTACCTACATTCATAATTTAAAGAGGGGTAAACACGCCTTTAAGTTTATTGTTGATGATGAATGGCGATTTGCACCCGATCAACCTACTGTGGCTGATATTGAAGGAAGGATTAATAACTTTATTGACGTGACCGACTTTAAGGCATATACTGGTGACAAAGAATTTGAAAATGAACGCCATGCTGATCACTGTGCCGAACAGGCTACTGCAAAGGCGGCCGCGGCAAGTAGTAGTGTGGGTTCGTCACAACATTCAGATAGTGGTCAGGATGATTCAAGTTCTACAGGAAGTAAGAAGGGTAAGGGGAAAGGAACTGCCGATGCAGACGGAGAGATATATGGACACTCTATGCCAGATTTGGATGAGTACACAAAGGAACCTCCTCCTCTTCCACCGCACTTAAGACATATTATATTAAATAAACCGCCACAATTGCAGGATACGGCAGCGTTGCCTGTTCCTCAGCATGTGGCTTTAAATCATTTGTATTGTACCGCAATTAAGGATAATATGATGGTGTTGGGTATTACCCAGAGGTACAAGACAAAGTCGAGTACTACTGTATTTTATTCTCCTTGTTAAAAGAAGGAAGGGGGGTGGATTATTAATATGTGGATAAAGATTATTAGAGCAGTGGACTGACTATTTAGTTTACTTTAGAGATAATGTTAAAGCTTTTGCTTTACAATAACAGTGCAGTATGACCACAGTGATTATTATTACGTTAATCCGATGGCAACCCTCTTAAACTAGCTTCTTCTTCCCGTCTTACATCCGGCTGAAGCTGATTCCTCAGTCCAAGTAATGTATATGAAAGTGCTTCACTCGCACCTGCAAGGGGTGCAATAATGCCAATGGGAATGCCTTTTACAGCTGCAGTAGCCGCACCAGATGCTCCACTTCTTTGATACTCTTTTAGAGGTATTGTGACAATCTTGAAGTTTGCCTCCCTCAGTCCACTCGTCATGCTTTCATATGCATGAGACATTGAATCTCCAGCATGTCTCGGAACAGTCTTTGGTCGACGAGGAAGAGAGCCCTTCACTTTAGATGGTATTGCCTTGGCTGCAAATTTGGTAAGCTTGGCACTTGTTGATAGGGCCTCCAATACAACCTTGCTCGCAAGATTCGTTGTGCCCCCAATAATACTCTTGAGGTAAGCAGAAGTGCTACCCTCTGGAACGACCAAAACCATGGCAAGATCAAGGAGCGGATCACTAAGGTTTGAGAATGGCTGAAACGGAGACGCTCTTGTAAAGAACTTGTGGCTCTGGGTGTTGCAAATATCTTCAATCCATTTACTCGCAAGCTCACCAAATACAGAGCCCCATCCAGTAAGATCTTTCATTTTGACTTGTTGAAGATTAAGAATCATTTCTTCAAGAGGGCAAATGTTGAGAAGTTCAATGTAGTTGCCTTCCTTGAAAGAGTCGACGTCCATGTTCTCAGGTTGGTAGTCTACTTTCATCCTAACAGGTCTCACTGAGAACGATTCGAAGAAGATTTGTACAATCTCATCATCTTCTATTTGGATATCATCGGAATTGTCTTGAGTATTATCCTCTTCTTCGGACTCCACAGGGTGATTACCACTAAAGAAATTCCGCACAAACCTTAATGCATTCTGATTAAAGTAGCACCGAAGTGGAAGTAGTTCAAGTGTCGCTCGGCTTTCATCACTCATGAGCTTTCCATCAGAAGATACTCGCTGTCTTGGGTGCTTCGTTGTCATCTGAAGCATAATGATTCCATCGCTATCATCTCTTGGATGAATAGATTCGTTAAACCACTCACCCATCATCTTTACATGATCACCAGAGCTTGAACTTATAGTTTCAACAACCATGAAATCGGTAACTGACAAGTCAAGACGAGATGCGAGAAGATGGTGTTTACTTTCAGCAAATGAATCATTCTTGAGTTTCACACCATCAAACGAGAGCTGAAAGTATTTGTTGGGATTGCGTTTCAAACGACGACGAACGATATCTCTCTGCAAGTTTCTATTCCTCTCCTCTGGTAGTGGTGCAATGTCGAGGCGTGTATCCCTCTCTGAATCGTCTCCACCGCCAATGAGACTACCGAGGAGTGCTTCTTTACGATCTTTTGGCTTGGGCTTCTTCTGATGAAATTGTGGTGCATCAGAAATCCAATCATATCCGTCAAAGAAACGGAAATGAATCGAACCGTCCTTGACAATTAATCTCAATCCAATCTCAGGTGCATCGGAAGTACCAGCCAGCTTTGCCGAGTCTACCGTATCACCACCGTTGAATGGGTCGAATACGGGCTTGACAGGAATATGCTGTGGATACACTTTGACTGTTTGCGATAGAGTTGATTGAAATGTATCACTTGTAGGTACATTTGCTGTTTCGTCACAGACAATCCATTCAGCTGCAAAATCTTGCTCTCTGGTTATTGTAGAGTGCTGTATAAAGTCATGTTCAATTGTATTCCATTCGTCCTCACTTGAAGCAGACATGTCATCTTCACTTTGTTTTATAATATCCTCTGATTCTTGAACTTGGATAGTTGCATGACGATTCGTCTTTGCATCAAAAGTGTAGTAGTTTTGAAAGAGTAAGGACTTTGTAAGATCTAATGATACTTTGTCGTCTCGGTCTTGATTCTCCGTAGATGTTGAGGCTACTTTGGTGTTCATTGATTGATTTGCCACTTCTGTGGTGATCTCTTCCGAACTCTGCTTTGTGGGTGGAGCAATTGTTTTAAGCTCAGACTGAGCATCTGATATCTCTTTTAACTCGTTCAACTCTTCTTCTGAAAGGGCAGTAGACTTGATAAACCATTCATTATACGTGAGGTTCAAGCAGGAGAATGAATCATGACAAGCATTCATTGCTAGCCTTCCTAAAGTCAAACTGATTGATACAGCAGGGTCATTCTTCTTCCGACAATCATTTCTACCATTGGCATTTGATTTGAAGATGATTGCATCTAGTGTATCTAAAGCGACAATGTTAACAAATCCCATTCGACAGAGTGCGTCGTCTATGCCAACAACATTTCGACTGAGATACTTGGCCTTCTCGGGTATAAAGATATCATCATCATTTAAAAGTCTATGGGCACAGCTCAGTAGAGCATTCTCTTCATTATATGAATGCCTGTAGTTGCAAATGTGTACATTCATGTCAGCCAAGGCGAGTTTATATGCTTGAACTGTAGCAGCAGGTGTTACAATATTGGAAGAAAACCGCAACTCTCCAAGTCGAACGATGACCCTTGATGCAGTTCTCAGAGTAATTGGGGGTGTGTAATCCATCTGACAGTCTGTAATGGTGATAAATAGATTCATCAACGATGCAGGATCTTCTATACTACTATCCGTCTCTGGTTTATCAACGCCCTTGATCAAGGCAGTAAGATTTTGTATCCATTCAGAGTTTATATTGTAGCGATAGGACATATCGTATACGTTCGTGTAGATGCTAGATTCAGCACAATTGTCATCCCCGCGTATAAGGACATCTATTTGAAGTGATGGTGTATCCAATGTCATCGGCTTACAAAGTTTCTGCCGGAATAATATCACTCTACATTGGGATGAGTTTTTGGTAAACCGTGCTTGAATCTTCTTGCATCGCTCACTGCATGAAACTGGACAATCTAATCCTTTTAATGGCTGGCAAAAGTTGGATAATTCGTACAATGTGACATCATGACTAAGGACACGAATATTTCTCAATCCAGAGTTTCTAAACAAGGCATGTATCTGTATTCTATCCATGATGATACTGTATGAGCTTGACTTCTTTGGTTGAGCTGGGTGAAGAACTACTGACAACTGTCCAACATTTACTCCAATTCCGACCGTGTTGCCTTTTGTCTCATTGTCATGATGATCATCAGACGACTCTTTATTATCAGAGGTAAGGCTGGATAATAGATTTGATAACCCTTGTTTCTCACAAGTTGTAAAGTCTAGCAAGATATTCGGTAGATTGACTACCAGCTCGGATTCGGCTTCATTTGCTTCTGATGATAAGATGAATTGAGGATCTGACGTTTGCATACCACTTGGAGATGCTTCTTCAACAGTGTGGACATTATCAATGTCATCTTCATCAGACTCGTCTTCGTATTGTCGTGCCTTTGTTGAGGATAGTGGTAGTATTATTGGAAAGACACTCTTTTGCTGTGAGTTTGATTTGGCAAACTTGGAGAATGATATCGATATTGGTGTCTCGCTATCGACATCGCCAACCAAGGAAACCAAGTCGGCTCTTTGATATGTTATAGTTTTTCTATTGCGCCTTCTTCCCTGCTCCAACTCGATACCTTTTACAAAGATGATTGATTGGGTGCATGTCATGGTAGATGACTCGTCGGAGGTCGAGTTATTATCACCATCATGATGTGATTTATGAGATACATCAAGTGCAAGGTCCTCAACCTCGACTCCAATACCAACAAACGTATTTCCTCCTGACACATGGTCTTTATAGCCATGTCTTTGAAAGAGTTGCTTTGGCACTTGTTGACATGGTAATAGCAACACAGTCGAGCTGCATGATACAGCAAGATGGACATCTCTAGATGAAGCTGCTTTGTCATCGTCATCTTCTTCTTTTGGTGATAGTGGAGCCTCTAATTGGGGCAATTCTTCTATGACATTTGACAGGCGTTGGAAAGCTGTCCCCTGATAAGTGATCTCCAAGGGTTGAAGTGCAATATCTACACGCACTGAAGTGTTTCTGACCTCGTCGTTTCTATCCAGGAATTCAGCCATTAATGAAACACAAGGAGGGCTTGATAGTAGAAGTCCATTGCCAAATCCACCTTCTGATTCGTCAAGAAAGCGTAGTATGGGTGCATTAAACAATGTATGCTGATCATTAAATACTTGGCTTTCAACATCAAAGTGAGAGAAACTGCAGTTGAGCTTAGACTCTTCATTTGATCTAAAAGCAAGTACTCGAAGGTCACCCATTGAGAGCAAAATGTACTCTGATTGATGTGCTTCTTCGTCTGTTGAACTCGAAGTTCCAACATTGACCTTGACTGTAAACTCTGCTAATCCAACTTCAAGTTTGGTCTGCTGTATACTTCGATTTTGCTTCTTCTCGCCATTTAGCTTTCTATCCTCATCACTATGTTGCATACTATTCTCATCTAACATTGAATTGTAATAGCTTAATGAATGATCATTAGCATCAAAGAATGCATCAAATGATATATCATCTGTATTATTATAAGTATCACCATTCTCGCCATTGAATGAAGGTACGAGCAAACCTCCACGAAGCTCTTGTGTTCGAGCAAGATGTCTAGCCTCGGTATATTGCTTCATAATAGCATCATAAGTCTCTCTACTAAACTCATCCGTTGGTAGATGTTGATCACTATTTTCTTCTTTGATTACAGTTGGAGATTCCTCTAAGTATTTATTTTCCATGTCATCATCGTATGCATCAACAAAGTCTCCATCCCCCAAAGGTGTAGTAACATTCACAATATCAATAATGTGCGTCAATGAAGATGAATCAACTTCAATCGATAGTTGTTCTCCTAATGAAACTTCAATACCTTGTCTTGCTGATATGAAGGTATTATTACTTGACCACTTTCCATAGATGCGGAAACGCAATTTACCCATACCAGAGCTTTGTAAACATGGAGTGTTAATTGATGGAGTTGAAATTGACTTTTCTTGTACACTACTGGTAGAAGTTTGTATTGTAATTCCTCTCCAGTCAAATGCCTTGGAAATAACCATTTCTCTTATCGCGGAAACATCCTCTATTGGTTTGTGACCGTCCTCGACTTCTAGTCTTCTGTTATCAGAAGACACTTGTTTCGATTCAATCAAGTCATAATATCGAGCTGATGCAATACTCAATGTGACACATGTAGACTCTTTATTCTCATGATTTGTACTGCCACTATCTGCTACATTGTTGTTGTGATACTTTGAATAGACACTAACTTTCAAATCTGATATATCTACAGATAAGCGTAATGATTTCATTGCAGAATCAACTAAGGATGAAAAGAATCCTGATTGTTGTTGTTGTGATGTTGTATCACATTGATCATTGGTATTATCAGAACTATTATTTGTTGATGGCTGTTTATATGTAGTCGACCATTCCATCTTTGTATCTGACTGTTCAGGTGCAAGTATAATGTCAATTCCTTCTAACATTACATGAACTTTTAATGCCATACTACTACTACTAACACTATCATCAGTAGTATCATTTGAACCAAACATTCCTTGCAAGAATACAGATGTAGCCTTTCGTGCTGTGCTACTACTTGATGATGACGTTGATTCTATATCACATACACTTATATGTACCGAAAATTTTCGTATACATGCATAATGTACTGCAATGTTAGTCTTCTGTTCGGTATCATTAGTATCATCGGTATCATCACCTGCTGATGCATTATTCCCTTGTAAAATATTAGTCAAATATGTTGGATCAAGTTCAACATTAACTAATTGTAATTCACCTGTTGACCAATCTACATTACTTATTGATTGTTGTAACTGATTCTTTGATTTTGTTGACAGCAAGGGTCCAAGAGCACGACGGAGGAGAAATGCATAGAATCGATGACGCCATGACCATGATGATATAGATACAGTTGTATTTGATGATGGAGAATTATCGGTTTCCATTGTCTATATTATCTGATAGAACAGTATAAAACGTGACGTTTGCAGAATTATATTGTTGTTGTTGCAGAACTTTCTCGATAATAATGTTGTTCTAAATAATACCAATCCAGACCACACCCGCTCAAGTCACAGACTATTTATAACTATGCATATCTCTTCAATTGGATATCATACTGAGAGGTGCTTTGCATCATAATAAAAGAATGTCACTTTAATGGTATCAACACCATTTTGCTATCTTGAATTTGAACTTTGAACGAACATTCAATAAGGTATCCTTCGATATCCTTTTATGAGAGTAAGTGTTGAGAAAAAAGTTGATTTGTCCTGTCTCCTGTGTGGAAGGATTGGAGTCGAGGTGTGATGAGGAGTATTGATAAGCGGCAGTAATAAGTCTGTAATAAGTTAGTAATTGAGGCGGAGGCTATCACTAAACGTCTCTCTTCATTTGCAATACGTAAAGAGAAGAGTTGCAAATATATCCATACCAACAAAATGTTTCACAATTCTTATCAGAGCGGAGTTGTATCAATATTATCTGCATATGGCTCGAATCCTCTTCAACTTTGGGATATAACGCTAGACCAATCGACTGAGGATTCTACAGTATCTACTGGTAGGGTATGTAGAATCAATAGCGGTAGTAGTATTAATGATGATGATAATGTGAACAAAGTGAGTGGATCTGCAATAGAAATCTCTGGTGAACAGCTATCAAGGAATTATATAACATGTCCACCTACAACACATCCATCACTAGGTATTAAACTACCATATCTCAATCTCATCATACATATTCCATCACAATCAGATTTCTCATTAGAGGTAACAACTTTAGATGATAAGCAAACGATAAGGAGATTTCGCGCATCGACATATCAATCTACAACAGTTATCAAACCAGATATATGTACATTTCCTTTGAAGCTAGAAAAACAACATAAACATCTTGAAAGGGATGCACTGTTACTCGAAGAGCCATCTCTAAAAATGCAAAAGTGTGTAGAAGACTATGAGTTGAACGGAAGCTATTATGGACCACAGACTAATGATAGTACTGATGATGAATATACTGATTCTAACAACAAAACACAATCATGTTGGAAGAATATATGTATACCTCTAGCTGAGTATACGAGACTTGCATATGGCTCAATATATCAAGAGACTGTTTCTATACAAATACATTCACACTGTTACTTGAAACGAGTATACTTTTCTGAGAAGCAAATGAATGAAGATGATGAGCTACCAGAAGAGTTTAGATTGTACAGTCGTTCATCATCATGATGAGCTTATCATCTTTGTATGTTACACACACTGATGATAGTAAACAGGTAGTAGACAAGTCAAAAGTTAATTGTCAAACATTACACATTATTTACAATTAATTAGTAGTATCAATAGCTTTTAAAAAATGTACAATACAACAAAACATGCATGCAAGTAATCCACTCTAGCTGCAAATAAGCTATCAGTAGATTCTCGCTATCTACTTCACTTCTCCTATTGGCAATTGAGACTTTTGATTATTTGTGGCAGCGACATGTTTACATCTCCATCCAAACGTCCCATACTCATGCAGCAAACTACCCTGAGTTGAATAAACTACAGAAGAAGAATGATCACGAAACAACGCCTGGAGTCCTGGAAGCAAAAGCGTCTTCTCAAACTCTGATAATGGAGCTGGATCAATGTATAGCATAGGTGGACTGTGAGGAAAGTGAGCCTTGTCAAATCCATGTCCAGCTGAGGCCGATGCTTTCTTCTTGGGCCCTGTATGTTGTGCAGCACGAGAGGGTGAATACTTTCCTTGACGATGGTTGTAATGAGATTGATGATGAGCTGAACCCTCGGTATGTGTATTAGGACATATATCACCCAGTGGACATGTGCCCGCAGGATTCCTACATGGACTTCTCTTGTAGTTATTCGGATGGTAGAGCACTTCTTCCTTGGAATGGGCATGATCACATTGCACTCCATGTGGGCACATGTTAACATAACAATCTTCGCTATTGTGTAGAGGCTTGATGTATGGACACATGATTGGCTTGTAGTTGTATAGGAATGGATCACGTCGCAACCAACCTCGATTGATGTCCACATGTGCAAATGCACAAAAGGAGTGATCATGTTCATATCTCTTAGCACACCATGAAGTACGAAGCTTGGATAAGCCTTGTTGATCCATGCGATCATGCAAATCAGACAAATGAAAGTACCTTGAAGAAGGAGAATTGCCATCGGAAGGAGGTGTACTAGTTCCTCTCTTCCTATGATAGGTCTTGCCGGAAAAGAATGATTGCCAATCTTCAGGACTTAAGTTCAAGTTCCCTGTATGTGCTACATCTCGAATGAACTCATTGTGACAACGGAATACGTCGGATGCAGAACGAATGTTCTCATTAAAGCAGAGCAAGACTGATCGTTTTCCTCCGCCGCTGTCCAGACTATCACTTCTTGGTTTTCCTCTGCTGCCACTATCCAAACTGTCACTTGCTACAGAAGATGATCCTTTGTTTGGAGTCTTGTGTTGATGGTCCACTCCTTCATCATCAACCTCGTGGGAGAGAAGACTTGAATGGGATATAGATTCATCATCTGCTGAAAGAATGGACGGAAGATTCAAGTCATTCCATGGAGGTGGCAACTCTCTAAGTAAGTGTTCGTCATTAGCAGCCTCTCGAGAAAATAGTACCCGGTATGCCTCACCGCCACACTCCTTGCTACCATCCGAACGAGGGATGATGTAATGAAAGCAACTGTTAAGTATCACTTGCATACATCGATTGATCTTCGTCCTTGTGACATGTCCATCTTCGATCTTGCTAGTTACACAAGAGTGTACCCCGGCTTGGAGTTGCTGCCTTGTAAAGTATCCTTGAGCCAAAGCCAAACGACGGCCGACTAGCCATGTGACAAGTGACACAGCGAATGATGTCTCGGGTTCATAAAGACATGCCTTCTTCCTAAGCAACGTCTTGAGAACTTCAGTAGATGATCGATGTGAATGTGACGATGGCGACGATCCGGGATGTTTCGAACCGGACCTTCGAGGATACATCTGGTGTTGTTGGTGGTGGTGATGATGTGATGGTGAGTGCTGCTGCATATGCCTTGGCGGTGACGTATAGGAATGACTATGGTGATGTCCAGGACTAGATGATGGATGTTCTGGGATACTCTGTGGCATAGAGTGTAGCCTATGATGATGTGAACTTGACGTTTCTGGATGATAATCCTTTGTGTCGGAGAGATGCCAGTGTGGTGGCTGTCCGTCTCCTCCATGTGTCCTTGGATTCATACTTGGTGACACATATGGTGAGACCGATGGTGATGACATAGGAGACGTTTGCTCAGTCATTAAGGTTCTGGGTGACTGAAGTGCTTTGTCTCTGTATGAAGAATGGCCTGGATGAAACGGCGGCATACCTTCTCCTTCTTTTCCTACTCCGAATGACAAAGACTTCGGGAAATTATGATGATGCACATTGGAAGGTGACTCCGGTTCAAATGAGTGAGACCTAGATTGTTCATTTAAATAATAATGAAAGTTTGTTTCAGGGAATGGAGACTGCTGATGATTAGCCATGTTGGATGTCAACAATGTCTCGCCAGATGTACTCCTTGTTGGGAAGTTATTAGTTGAGCTCACTACATTGCTCCATGATGTAGTAGGAGTATGCTGTTGTTGTGGTTCTCTGAATATTGTATCAGTTGTTTGTCTCGCCTGTGGAAGCCCGATAGGAGAGACTTGTATATTATTTGTAGCCTCGGGCATTGTAATATTACTAGATATCTGATACCTTTGCTCATCGTCATAATTTTTTGTATTCATGATAATATTATTATTACCGCTGATAGTATTCTCTCCAACCAGCGGGTCTATTTTTGATGCATCTCCTTTCATCGGTATATTTATATGAGGAGAATCATATACCCCTCTATTGGTCATGGAAGGGTCAGTTCTCATTCCAGTTGACATATGATGTGATTAAGAATTCTTTTTTGTTTTTCGATGATTGTGATATATTATATTATTGCAAATATCGGCCAGTTGTTGACCGTGTGGCGTTTATAATTCACTTCGTTTATCCTGTGATAGTAATATCGAATAGATATATCAATATTATTATATTGCAAATGTTCTGATTGGTTTGGTATAGGGCTAATTCTTTTTCGACTGTTGTATAAATTATTGTTCTGTTGACAGTGTCACGCACTTTTATGTTATCTCTTTCCAGTGCCGCCGCCGAATATATTGTATATCTGAGTATAGATTAATTTCTCCAATAATAGTATATTGATAACAACTCATTATAGATGATTGATGGGGCTGTATGATTAGTTGATTGGTTTATGACACGGCGGAGTAGGCACGCTCAGTGAGTGAGTTGTTTCAACAGAAAATCGAAGTTCTTTTCATTTTGTTCTGAGTGTCAACGTAGAGTTTCTACGGAGGAATTAGTACATGAAAACCATCTCAATCGTGAGGTTCATGTCTGGCCTGCTATGCTGATAATGCCCCTGCCAGCTACCTCATGTGAGGCAAGTTGATAATCTAAAACAAAGCAAGAGAGAGAATTGACTTGCATACCTCACCCCCTTGATAATGTAGGCAGAGAGGAAATAACAGGATCTGGCTGTGTCTGTGTGAGGCAAGAAAGCAGCCAACAAGTGGTGGAAGATTAGGGATAGAGAGGGACCTACAAACAAGCTGGGAGTGTGAAGACTTGCAAACATATGCTCCCTACATCAATCATGATAGTGTCTCATGGAGGAGTTATACGACAAGACGGCTACACCTCGAAGACGAGAGAATCCCGACTTTTAGAGGGAAACCGAGCCCAAGCCATTCGATTCATACATTTGGGTGTGTCAATTTCAAACACTACCTTGTTGTGCTCTATTTTCCTGCCAGTGCTTGTCAAAGTCAGCCCATGTATAGGTAAGGACTTGGGAATGTGCACTGAAATAGCAGCCTTGATAATACAGCCAAGGAAGAGGAATCACAGGAAATCAGCAAAAGCCAACTAGTGGTGGTAGAGATGTGGGAGTGGATGGAGGGCCCTAAAAACATATTGAGGGTGTTCTGACCTTGCTATACACCTACAGTACGTTTGAGTCGAACTGGTAACTACTAATTTAGCGGCCTTATTTCTCGG
>Ga0075439_12427_pt1 | contig 15850 bp, 13 predicted proteins | sample MintriSingleCell_FD_74264 | JGI IMG/M metagenome (GOLD analysis project Ga0075439, IMG submission 74264) | Marine eukaryotic communities from Monterey Bay, USA to study complex ecological interactions - Minidiscus trioculatus JGI Plate_4_G5... | ecosystem: Environmental > Aquatic > Marine >... | reverse complement strand
AATGGGATTGGCAGCTACACTGGTGGATAAATCATATGGTGTTTGAGGTTGCTTTTGATGGGCATTGTTTTTTTGTGATGGTGTACCATCTAATGGTAGTGCAGCCAAAATACTTAGGGGTTGCTGTGCCGTAGCACTTGGCAATAGATTATCAATCTTCTTACCCAATAAATCATCGATATCCATTGTGGTATTATTGTGGTTATAACAGTGGTAAATGATACGATATTAGGCGCATCGTTTGCTTAATAGCCTAAATAAAGCAAAAATTATGAGAGTAGAATTGAGGTCTATAAAATAAGAACATTGCAAAAGAGTAAAGAGAGGAAGTTCTACAATAGCGCGAATATCAGAGATATTATACCTTATAGACTCTCCTAAACCAACCATCAATAAATATACATGAAGAATGCTGTGCTAATTATTGTTAATACGACGTTTAATCACTACTTTATTAACGTAGCATGAATGAGACGGTGCACCAACCTCGAGTTGTTAACTCCTATCTCTCAAACAATGCAAATGATGCCGATATTTCTTTGTTGCGGCCACACAAACAACGACGATTGGACAGTTTAGGGGGTACTGAAAGCAATTATGGCAGTGTGGGTAATACTCTCAAGAATGCATCTCGATATCCACTCAAGTTCAATAATGGAGAATGTACAAATCAACAACCACACTCATCCTCTACTCCTCAACAATCATTTGATATTTTCAAAGTACTAGAAGATAATTTCAATTGGTACCAACCCAAAACTGCTAATTCACTTTATCTGGGTGAAGGAAGTACAAGTACTACCACCACAGACTGTACTAAGAATGATACATTAGATTGTGAAACAAATATCTGTGATGGTGGTGGAGGAGATACTAAACGGGTGGAGGATTATAACATATTTGATACTCTGAGGAAGAATTTTGCCTGGTTTAAAGATGGATATACAAATTCAGTTAGCGATAATGGTAATGATTTTGAAAGTAGAGAGAATGATGATGTTGATGCATCTCCTTATCGGATTGAGAGTGGGGATAGTATTAGTGAATCACATTCTCTTCCATGTGATTGGACTAGATTAAAATGCACACCAGGGGGTAATTGCAACAATATAAACTGTTTACATATTGATAAAGAAGATGAACAAGATAGTAATAATGATGGGTCAACACCCCCTTCTTTTATTAGAGGGAAAAGAATCCGCATCTCGGGTAGATTCAATGCGCACGGCATATCCCAAGATAAGTGTAAGAGTATGCTGTTAAAAGCCGGAGCATTAGAAGTAAAGATGAATACAACATTTGGGGATGCTGATATCCTCATTGCTGGATCTCGCTGTGGACAATCATTACTAGACTATGCAAGGAGAGGAGGAAAACTTATACTGTCATATCCCCAACTTATCAGCCGTCTGCAACTTGAGGGTTATTCAACAAGTAATGCAGCAATGGTAATTGACGAGTCAAAACTTGCAGATGAGTTGATTAGTGAGAAATGCCAATTCAAGGTTGTCAATAGCAAGAGCAGTAACAGTCTCAAGCTACAGTGTAACATCGTTCTCCCAAAAGAATTGAACTCAAGAGGTGTTTTTAATAATGATGGATTAGTAGTTGAAGTAGCTCAATATGAGTTCAGTGATCCACTTCTAACCGGTAGAAATAATACAGAGAGACAGATGAAGATTAGAGTCACAAGAATCAAGGGTAAAGATGGATCAGAATGGCAGGATCATTACAAGTTCTTTTATAAGAAGCAAGAGCGGAATCGAACGAAATGGACTCATTACTGTGTACAGCACAATAGAGAACATAGAACTTGCGGTAAATGCAACAGTTGCCCTCATGGTTTTGGTTCGCCACACATACAATGCACAGACTGCTGCCCTTGGATTTTATGCATAGACTGCGGTATTGAACCCCGACTACCAAGTCAACCTCGGGATGAACGATATGTGAATCGTTGTGCACGGTGCTATCGAATTGCATCGGGAGGGATGACATTTGAGGATAGATGTATCAAGTATATACTCGACTCGCACATCCCTGTTTCAAGCATCAACCGATATGTATTTGGACTACCATACCGACCGGATGCTGAGATTACAGCAAGTCCACTCAATGACATATCATATGAATGTGACCATGATGATCGGTCCAGTTATCCAGAAGATGAGCAGCATCAACGAACTGTGGAACTGAACAAGTGCCGTCCTGAGAATAAGGGAAAGATCACAATTCGTCAACATCCCCTTGACATTACCGACACTGTCCGACAGGAGTCACAGAATGCACTTTTGGTATCTACCATTAAGGAGTACATGAATGAAGATCTTGGACAGAGAGAGGATGGACAGGGCAAGAGGATCACCGTGTTCATTGGACATTCTTGCAGCAACTACCACTACGAGAAGGCCTTGGAAGAGAAGGAAAGTGGATACTGGGATGAGGTTCGTTTGATCAGTCCATTCACTCATAATAGAAAGTATCCTGAACCTGAAGTATAGAATGAAAACATGATAACTCTTGGAAAGTTAACATTAAACCAATATAGAACAAACTATGTGTATTCCTAACCTCTGTCACATACCTAATCACGACTTTTTCTTCCTCTTCCAATAAATAAGCTAAAACTAAAACTAAAAACTTATCTGTACACAAATAGGGTAGATCGGTATCCTTGAACAAATCTTTTTTTTTCACTCACCAGCTATTACAATAAGCAAGAATTTCTATACGTCTCTATTACTGCTCTTATACTCTATAACCATGAAGTCCGCTGCTATTCTTACAACTACTTTGGCCTCTGCCGCGGCTTTTTCTCCCGCTCCTACTGGAAAGGTGCGATAATTATGTATGATATGTTTTAGACAAACTTGGAATATTGGGTATCCAAAAATTATGTTACGTACTTCGTCCGTCGTAAAGGGGATGTATGCAGTATCGAGAAGAGGCTATATAATCTCGATAATATTGATATATAGAGAAGATATATAGCTTTGGAGAGATGCGCATATTGGCCGTGAGGCCGAGGATATGGGGTGGTTTGCATTGCAATAAAAACGGTATCCTTTGCAATGAGATAGAGAAAAGGAGATAGAGAGATTGTGTTTAGCATTAGATGGCTCTCATTATACAGAGAAGAAGGAGCTGTGTATATCTATCACAATGAAATTCTATACAATATAAAATCACTGACACATTGTTCACCTCCCTTAAACACAAAACAGGTAGCAACAAGTGCACTAAATGCAGAAATGTCCGAATCTCTACCCTTCCTAACAAATCCATCCAAAACAGATGGATTAATCGGTTCAGTCGGTTTCGATCCAATTGGTTTCTCGGATTCATGGGATATCAAGTGGATGCAAGAAGCAGAAATCAAGCATGGACGTGTCTGTATGCTTGCCACTGTTGGATTCGTTGCATCACAATTTTACAACTTCCCAATGTTTGCTTCCATGCATGTTGATGATTCGAACTTGGCACCATCGGCAATTGGTATGGGTGGTATGATGCAAATTATTGTCGTTGCTGGATTTGAGGAATGGCGTACCAACAAGGGTAAGATTACTATGGAAACAATGTTTGAGGATCCAGATCGCGTACCTGGTATGATTGGTTTTGACCCAGCTGGATACTTTAAGAAGACACCCGAGGCTGAGATGAATAAGTTGAGGCTTCAGGAGATTAAGAATGGAAGGTTGGCTATGCTTGCTATTGGTGGTATGATCCATCATAACTTTGTTACCGGTGAGCCACTTCTACCAAACTAAGTAGTTTGGATGTTCCACATCATGTGAGCTCCTCTCCTCCCTTTCAACCATTATCTACCATACAAATATATACCATGGGGCCTTGACCCCTTACCACAAGAGCATCATGTTGCTCACTTTTTCAAGGATCAATGTATCACTATAAGCTCCTCTGCTCATACAGTAGAGGAAACATAACAAGCAAAACGGGGACAGTGTAGAGAATCCTTAACCCACTTGCTAGCTATATCTTTCTAGTTTGATTAACTTTTAGTAAATGAGTCCAAGTTAGATTGATATTAGATTAGCATTGTATTTATACTATAATCTAGTTTATTAGGTGCACCTCTACGTTCTTTGGTCAATGCATTCGATCAAGGTCGTTTCACATCCCATGACTCCTTCATACTCTTAAGACGCTGTTCGTCCTCCTCTTTATTACTGTTCAATAGAAAGAGGAATAATTGTCGTGAGAGAGGAATGAGACAAGCTAAGCAACAGCACATTGTTTGATTGTTTACTTACTCCTCAAAGATGGCAAGGAGTTTGGCTTTTCTTCTCTGGTTGAAGGTCCGGTCACTAAGAACCTCTTCCTCTTCCTCTTCTTCCCTTCCGACTCTTTCATTGCTAGATCATGGTGTTTATCATTCACTTCCATACTCTTAAGACGTCGTTCATCTAATTGCTTGTCAAGCCTATAATAGAATGGAATGGAAGTGAGCACTACAGTACACAAGAGGAGGAGATTAGAGTATCACACGTACCGTGTTAGCTGGCGTTGGAAGGCCTGGGGATTCCCCAATTTACCTTCCTTCTCCTTCTGTTTGAGCCTCTTAAGAAGTTTGGCTTGGTCATCTTCCAACTCGCGCTTCTCTTTGTCCTTCTGTCCAATAAGTTCCTTACTGGCTGTTGCTAGAGTTGCACCACTTTCCGATTCGGCGGTATCCAATACTGCCGATGCACTTGTTGTGCTCTTGGCGGTGGGAGGTTTATCATCAATATCCACACCATCGTCTATTGGTGTGTTTGATGCAGGGGTATCATTTTCATCTTCCTCATCAGACTCGGCAATATGAATCACACCCATACGCTCTTCCACTTCCTTTTGAGAAACACGAGCGTCAGACAAGCCATGTTTGGCAGTAACTAGATCTCTGTCGGCTACACTTGCTGTCTCCTTTGTCAAATCAAACAACTCCGACGCCAGTTTAGAGCGTTCTTCTAATGCCCGAAGGCGCTCATTTGCAACCTGTAACTTCATACATGCCTCTGAGTGCCTAGCTTGAATATCTCTGCACTGCGTTGGGTTAATGGCCGTCTCTAGAACACTGGTTTGGATCTTCTCAACTCTAATTTGACCTCCTTGGTTTCTTGTTGAAGAATAGCAAAATCACTTGATGCTTTCTCATGAGCTTTATTAGATAACGACGAAAGTTGTAATGCTATTGATTCACGTGATTTGGCAGAGGCAAGTACGGCTTTGGCAGCCTTGATTTCACGTCTATCATCAGATGCCATTGTTGTATGGAGTGACCTGATAAGTTGTGAAGTTGGGTCCGATTTAGCAAAGATATCCTTGTAACGTTTCAGACTTCTAAGGTTGAAATCTCTTTGTCCCCTCACACGGACTAGATCCTTCTTTAATGTGTCAATCTCTGTTGCCTTTGTTGTATTGAGTGTTCTGATACGTTGCAACTCAATTTCCAAATTAGTCTTGGCATCCTGTAGACGTGTAACCTCACGATTCTTCTTCTCAAGGTCACCAGAGTATTGGAGAACTTTGTTATAATCAAGCTTCCTTTGATCCCTCACACGGACAATTTCCTTCCTCAATGTATCAATCTCCTCTTTATAATCGGCATTCTCCTTCTTTAATAACCTGAGCTCGTCTTTATCCTTCATCATAATGCGGTACATTGAAGTGTCCCAAAGAAGTGCCTTATTGTCTTTAAGTAATGTTAATTGCAACTCTGCCCTTTTGCCTTTGCAAGACAAGTTTGGCTGCCGAGTCTCATTATTTCGTGAGTTGATCTCATCTTTCAATTCTGGTACAGTCATTTCGACTATATGTTTAATCTTCTCCCATCCATCAGTATCAGAGATTGTTGATAATGACATGTTTAATCTCTCAGAACAAACAACAACAACTTATCGTTTCTTCAGTTATAAAACTAGAGCATTATGTGAGGTACTTCACATAAGTCGTCAAGAATTGAAAATTTTGATATGGAAGCCCATCTCGAAATTTAATCCCATCGTTTTATATAAGCACTATCAAAGATCAATAAACACTATAATGACATCATAATATGATTAACTATATCATCTAACACTCTCCTCTTGTTGTGCTATGGGTTGTGCTTGTTCAATATTAAATTTGTAATAATGTCACACATTATGTGTCTAATCTTTTTGCAGCGTGACACGAATTATTGTAGATTCGAATCATATAATATTATGGTAGTCAATCCTCTACTCAACTAATCACAAGCATCGATGAAGAAGATTGATGTGTACTGTGGCAGTGATGTAGTGCGGTTAATATAAGTGCCAGACCTCATAGCATATTAGTTGCATGTTTGTGATTGTTTTGCGATACGATAGGAGGTAGAGCATAAACGCTTACCACTGCCGTGACCACTATGGACTGTAACAAATCGATCTGTGTTTGATGAATCCTTGATTGCATAATTGCACATGATATCAGCTCGGTAAGGTAGGTGATAAGTAAGGATACCACAGATGGGGGGCTAGTAGATTTACCCCGACGCCCGCAAAGTTTCCATGACCTGAGCTTGCTCATCGCAGGTGCCCTCGGAGGGCCAGAGCGCCTAGCGCACTTTAGTAGATTTAGAATGTCCTTAGTCTCTTCTTCTATCTCCCTATCCTCCTTACCACTATTGTATCATGATACTTGATCAGCCTCAGAATCTAGTAGACTACTAGAGGTAGGCGCTACTAGTTGATGATGCGATGCATGCAAGTCAAAAAATGAAAGATACCCACACACTTACTAATGTTAAGAAAAGATGATATTTTGTCATATTCACTAAGTGAGAAGATGATATTCACATTCATGTTGCTAATTAATGTTATGGTACTACTCATTACGGTTAGGGTATTGTGTCTGAACTCCAGGACTCCGTTTTGCATCCTCATAATCCCTCACAAAGCTAACGATATCCTAACGGGTATCCTGAACTCTAGAGAATGGGGGCTTTTCATTTGGGGGGAATATTGGACCAAGCAGTGAGCAAGAATTTCATGCTACCCAATTGCTCATCATTTGAGCAATCAAATATCAGTATCTTTTCTCCGTCATTTGGCTTTTGTTTATTCAGCACATCCGTCTTGATCTTATCTACTTCGTCGCTATCTTCCCCGAGATGCTCCTCTTCTACCAAATCATGATTGACGAAAGTGGATTTGTTATACATGTTTGACGGAGAAAGGCGAAGAACACTACGAGTGTATCCACCAGAGCTGTCGAAGAGACCATTCGGGCATATCCGCAACATTACCTTCTTCAGGGCAACCATGAGGAATGTACGGGCAGCCCGTCTCCGTCTACTGTTGTATGTTGCGCCACTGCCACCGAAAAAGTCCACCCCACTTTCAACTCTTTCCCCAGACAAACTATTGGATTGTTTTGTTCTAATAAGTGTCAGAATATTAGTTTCATATGCCTTCACTTGCCCTGGTGTTGTTCCAACATTAGTCATACCGTCGCATATGCTAATGAGTGTTTTTGCTGCCAATATCCACGCGTTGTCCTCATCAAATCCTGGGAAGACAAACTGCTGTATGATTGACATGATCGTCATGCTATCGTCGAATGGGACATCGGGATCGACTAGTTGAGCAAGCTCAGCGGCGCCAGAAAGTAGAGCAGCAGCGTCCTTCTGAGGTTGATGAGCTGCTAAATCTGACAGCTTAAGGTCCTCGAACATAGAACTAATGACTGAAAGATTTAATAAGTGCTGCAATATGTGGCTCATTGGGTTGCTCAACTTGACAAAGTTACTCAAAGCGGTAGGCCTAACTTTCTCGTACTCGACTTCGGTAATATCAGTCATCTGAATCCCAGGGTTGGTGTATTGGTATACTATCTTCTTCAACCGTATTATATCTTCGTCAGACTTCAAGCTTGGAATCACATGAATCGAGAAGCTCTCCTAATGTTACATTTCCATTGGCAAAGGTTGTGGCCATTTTGCTAGCTTTGCTTGATAACGAAGTCGACACGACACTATTATATTTGATGCTTGGGCCGACAAGGGTGACAACCTTTTGGATGATTTCATCGAGATCGTCTTGGTCAAACGTAGTGTCTATCATATCAGATAACATGCCAATGAGATTGAATTTAGCACCAAGTTCATGTGTCGATGACTCATCGTCCTTCATTTTGATGCAACGCTGTAAGATATCAGAGCACTCCTTCACCATTTCTGATTTCTTTTTCCTTGCTCTAGACAACCTATCCCGTTCCCTTCTCTCCTTAAGCCTTTGTTGATGTGCAGCCTTGGCAGCTGCCTCCTTGGCCTTGGCAGCCTCAGCCTCCTTTGGAACTTTCTCTTGCTCAGCTACTTCTTTCTCCTGTTGCAGACGGCGAGGAACCTCTTGTTGCTGCTGCACTCGTGCTGCTTCCTTCTCTCGCTCTATACTATCATGCTCATGTTGTTGAGCGGCTAGTCTTTGTTGCTTCTTGGCAGCCATCTCTTGCTGCTCAAGTTCTTCCTTCTCACGTTGTGCACGTGCTACTTCCTGCTCTCGTTGTTCATCGGCTAGCCTTTGTTGCTCGGCCTTCTCGGGAGCTGTATCAGCCTCCTTCTCGGGAGAGAGGTCCTCATTCTTCCGTGGCGAATCCTTACTTGAATCGTCACTATCATTCTCGTCTTCATTTTCTGTAGTTGTCCTTAACCGTTTCATCTGTGGCTCATCAGCCTCTTCTTCTAAATCAATATCACTTGATCGTTTCTTCTCATTAGACTCTTGAAATAACTCCCTTGGTAACAACTCGTCGCCACTCCTAGACACACCACTATCTTTGGCGGCTAGACTTTGTATCTCTACAGTCGATACTTTAGAAGCAAAGTGAGTGTCAAATGAGTTCTGTTTTGAAACTCTCATCTTTTCAGCTTCCCAAATATGTCTTTCTAATTCCAGGGCAATATCACGGAGGTCTTCGTCATCATCATATTCTTCACCACCAATAATGCCAATGAGACTTTTCAGTATGTGCAAGCTTTTGCCTAAGGATTGTTTTTGCTGGAGGTTGAGACTTTCTATTTCATAGTATGTTACCCAGTCACTATCACCAATGGATACATCACTACCAAGGCTCGACCTCGTAGAACTATCACTCATATATCAATCAATATATCATCTAATGGAAGAGAAGAACAATAATAGACGAAGTAGTAATGAAGTTGTCTATGAGGAAATGACCTTCGTCTTGTAGAGTGGTTCGTTGGTAATATGTAGGTATGCAACGACATATCCATTCAAATGGGATGGGTCACTAGCCAGAAGTAGTTATCGAAACCCTAGAATTTTTATTCCCACTAAACGATACAAACTAACTCAAAAGAGTGAGTCTCCTCTCATAATCTCTCCATCTTCCAATCTCTTTCATTGATAAACAACTTGATTGTATTGTAAGTAATGACTCGATCACCTTAATTCTCGTGAATGTAATTATTGTCACTAAACCATCAATTCAATTCTAATAATTTCAATAATACAGACTCTCGTTTGTTGAAATGGATCCACAAGGCGATGAATCATCAATTAACGATGAAGCTTTCCTTCCCAACAAAGAGGAAGAAGAAGTTATCCAAGAGTTCGTCGAAGCTTTAGACGAAGTTGGGACAGTCGTTCCCAATAATGAGACTTCATCGATGAATGCCTCAGATGATGACAGCCTCCTCGTGAGCCCTATCAAGCCCGAGCCAAACAAAGACACTCCAACTCCACCAAGCACTGCACCTGAAAACGATGTGCCATCTTCTTGTCAAACCTCCGACCCTTCATCTTCATTCTCGATAGCAGGATATAATAACATGACGACTGCAGAAAAATTGAATGCCTGCCATGTTCAAGTCCGAAAAGAACTCCAACAAGAAGAGGACACGAAGCACAAGAAGATGATCAAAAAGAAGGATAATCAAATTGCCACTCAAACCAACTTAGCCAAGAAGAAGACTGAGGAGGCAGCACAATTTCAGAAAGAAAATATCTCACTTCAGCGTCAAAATGAACTCCGTAAACGTGCACAGCAACGACTGAAGAAGAATTTGAAAAGGTACGTCTTTCTCTTGCAACTTTGCTTCTTGTCCTCCGGTTGCAAATACTGAAAGTCCAACAAGCAAGGTACTCCCTGCTCACTCTAACTTTTGTTCCTCTATCAATATAGTGCTCATAAAGAGGTAGAGACGGCACGTCAAGCCTTCGATGCAGGGTTTCAAAATATGATTAGACATGTTACCCAGGATGGTGCTAATACTCGTCGAACTGTTCAGTCTTCTCATGTTAAGACACGAAGAGTTATCACGGATCAGATATCAGAGATTGTACCTATGATTGTAGATGAGATGGAACGACGACAGAATACAGCAGCAGCAGCACCAGTGTATGACGTTTGTGAACGTATCCATCGCCGTAACAGCTCATCTACTATAACTACCGCTGATTCTTCTGTTCCTCGGACACCAACTGTGCCCCAAACTGTCATGCGTACACCCGATGTTCGAAAGAAGAAGAGTCTTGCTCAGCGTCAAGCATTAGCCCTCCAGAAGCACAAGGAAAACATCAAGAGTGCCCGCCGTTAATTGATCTTCCCATACGGTGTAATGTATAACATGGTTGTACTGGTGCAGGTGGTTGCAGATTGTTGATAGACTACTTGGGAACATCTATGATTAGCTTGTCGTTAATCGTTCATTTTTAGTCGTTTTGAAGGGTAGGGTAATGAATAATATATTTTGGGGGTGATGATTGGGATGAGAGATATTGACTGTTGTAATAGTTGCCGTCGGACGATATCTCTTCTTCTCCTCTTGACACTTACTGTCATGGACTGTCCGATAATATCATATGACTCTCTTCACCTTAAACTAGTGTTGATCTTCCTTGAATACTGCACACTGTTGCAAATAGAATAGTCAAAACCCTTTCCACAACTCTCGATAATATATATTGAGGCTTTTATCTCGTAAATTTCTCTTCTATCCGATGGTAGTAATGTACTCTATCACAGTAAGACCTTGTTGCGATAAGAGAATGTGTAATAATATCACCAGTTGCAATAAGCGAATGTGTATAATAAACCACCAGCCTCATTCTTTTGAGTTAAACCAACCATTTAGATGTCTTGATACTATGAGCACCCTATGATTAATACTCGAACTACCACCGTGATCATCAAACACATTATTATTCAACGTATTCATTTATATATCCGGTTGCAATGTGATACCAACCATATCAAAGTACCAACCTCTACAAAGTAGACATAAACACAACAGTAGTTGGAGTAACTCATAATTTGAGATAATTTATACTGGGTAGACGGTGGACTATTATAATATGTTATAACGTATACTCCTGCCTACACGGCGAATCAATCTCTCCTCCTTCACATTATCTCCTCATGCTATGAAAGGATAAATACCGGCTGATAAGAGCCTAATTAAGCCGCGCCGCTATTCACTCTAGAGTCGCGCTACTATGATAAGGTGGTCACTTAGGTAGGTACGTACTAATTAAGAACCAGCCTATTTTCATTTTCTTCTCTCAAAATCATAACTCTCGACCTTCTTTCACCACACTAACAACACTCTCTACAATGACGGTGTCACTCGTAGTATCGTCAGATGCCGTGAATAAGATTGATAGTGATAGTACTCTAGGTACAATCCTGTCAATGATATCAGATAATGACAACAAGGACGACTTGGCGTTTGTGCTCTTCGTCTCTTTGCAAACGAGTCTCCAGCCGATAAGTCTTGGGTTGAGGGCTTTCCATTGATGTTAAGTTCTCTTCTTGGTAAGACTAGCTGATGTGTATTCTCCTATTCTGTCTCGAGTGTGGTTCTGCTTCTATTGGCTAACCTTTTCATCCTTCTCTCAAGATCTTATCAAGGAAACGCCCAATGCCAATGTCAAACATTTCTTCATGCAAGCAGTGAGGAATCTGTTACAGCAACTTCCAGATCATGTACGAGAGGAAGATGTAAAGAGGATCATTTGTTGTATGCTAGAGGTGAGATAACTCATTGTCCTTATCATTCTTAGGTTTATACATTTGTAGACTTGTAAATGGTAACTAATCTCTCTCTTTCTCTCTTCCCAACACTACAGCAATGCACAAAGGATGCATCATTCGAAACTATTGACACAGTTGAAATGGCTTTACTAAACCTCGCCAGCGGTACCAATCCTGATACTTGCTTTAACTTCTCTATTGATATTGATTTGAATGATGAGAAGGATTCTCCAGATGTACTATCAGCTATCAGAGTAATGAGATATCTCATACCTAAAGTATCTCCCGAGTCTTTGGAAGTAGCATTGCCCTTGATGCTTTCTTTCTTCCGTACTACAATTGAGCATGTATCAGTTCACTTCCGAAAAGCATCAGTCTTTGCTCTTGTCGAGTTGTTCTTTGTTTTGGGAGATGATTTAATTAATCTTGATACGTTTAAGGATTGCCAGCAAAGACTACTTCAGGCCTACATTGAAAAGCATTCGAAGTACGAGGCATATTTGCAATTGAAGGAGGAGAAGGTTGATAAGGTTGAGAAGGAGAACAAGAAACTCATCACTAGCCTTCGAAAGAAGAACAGAAGGAGGGTAACTTATACTCCCACTCCCACAATGAGATTCACTTCCGCTTTGATGTAATTGTTGCTGGACCATCTTCGTTGCTGTTGGGTTTGGCTGAAGAATGCGGACGAAGTATATCCAAGCTGATATGGACCTCTTCATCAAAGACCTCTCGATCGAGTAAGTTACTTCTAAAGGCATATCAGTTTGTAGATCGTCATGTATATTATTGTAGCTTGTACAATATATAACAAGGTAATCTCCGATCAGTTTCATTGTGTTGCATTGTAGTTTAGTTTTAGTTAGCCATCATTATTTTGCAATGGCAATTTTGCAATGGCATTATGTGGCATGTGGCATGTATCCTCATGTACCGCACTAGTATGATGACTCTTGATCTCCAATACGCAAGTATATACCACCATAATCCAATTCTAATATATACTATATTGGTATTGTTATATGAGGTGTACTACCTGTTTGATGTATCTTCATCTTATTGAAACTACTCTCATGCTCTGTCATGTTTTGTATCTTCATAAATCATACCTCCGGTATCATGAGCTAATAACTTATATCATCTCTAACAATAACACGGATGATAGACCACCACCATAGTGGAAAAGAGGATCCACTTCACTTGATTGAAGGCTATTGAATCATCTCTACTATGCTCTTCCCCATCCACAACATCTACACACCCATTAAATCACTTTTCTGGGGTCAGATCTTTCAGTTTACGTGGGGTTACGTATCAACCTTAAATAAGATAATGCGTAATGCAATCATGATGAAACAAAAATAGGCTTTACGACTACTATTTAACACCTACAAGTTGCCGTGTTACCCCGCATATCTTTATAATACATCTCCTAAGAAGTATACTAAGTAAAAAAATACGGCGCCGTTTGATATCAGTATACAACCAGTCTACATAAAAAGTCAATTGCAAAAAAAGTATATGATGGCTACCAACAACATTGCAACACACAAGGAAGAAGTACTATTCAATAGTGATACATTGTCCAGGATTATATCGTATCTGCCTTCAATTGACGTACTTAGTCTATCACTAACGAGTAAGAGATTCGGTATATTTAATGATGATGATGATTCTATTATCAAAGAGAGCACAAGTAATGTCGTTAAAAATTTAGCAACAGAGGAGCAGCTTGCCGCATTACCACATTACGACGGAGAAAGTTCATTAGCAGATTATCACTATCTTCAATTACTACGAGTCCCCCTTGCGTTTGACCAGCTTGTCGGGACTGAATATGTAAATGAGGAAGACAAAACATGTGTTATGCATAGTGGCGAGACTATCCCTGCTTTGCCTAATAGTTTTTGGGGTACTGCATTTAGCAACAATATACTGAGGGCAGGGAAACATTATGTAACATTTGAAGCTCATAGTATAGCATCATCAGAGCAGACATCTGTTCTTCCCGTTCTAATAGGATTGATAAGACCAGGAAAGGCAAATAAAAAAACAAGTGGATGTCCCCTTTTCTCGGAGTTCTACTCGCGTTTCTCTCGACATATGAGACATGGGGAACACAACAACAATATCCAGTGTTGTCTATACTATGCACATGATGGGAAGTGTTGCACAAGTGATTGGCGTGATACTTCTAATAATGAATATCTGAATTTGGAGGGAATGGTAACTATGTCGCCTGGTGGTAAAATAGGTCTGCTCCTTGATTTAGATGAGGGAGTATTATCTGTGTACAAGAATGGTCGGGAGCTGGGAGTGATTAAGGAAGGACTAGCAGGTGAATACTGTTGGGTGGTATCAATGCATAAAGGATTGCAAGTTACTATCAAACGGGGAACGATTCCATCGAGCTGAATGAGATTGGGATCTGAGAGAAGAAGAAGGAGTGTATACCTGTGTATACGGCAGTGGCGGCAACTCAATCTTCCCTTATTGCCGAGCTGTCCTACCAGTTACAAATAGTTATATTCCACTTCAATCTATACCACATAATCTAATCGACACATATCGAGTATCTCTATTCTTTCTCTATCTCTATTTTATAATACAACAAACAATCAACAATCTAAAGAGCAGTCGATCATTAAACACTGGCCACTTCTTCTTCTTCTTCTTCTTCTTCTACAAAATTCCAACAACTCTAAAAGTACATCATATTCATTCTTTTAATATCTCGTCTCTTGGTAGTAAGGATGTCAGCCTAAGACTTTCTGTATCTTTAAGAGCTTAAGACTGCTCATACACAAACAGAACTCTAATTATCAAAGTACCTAGACAACATTGAGATGACATCAATTAGAGACAGAGAATGTCAGCATTCGATTACAGATATACATCATCAACTCTGTCAAACTCAGAACACATCATATGCACAACAACAAAAGCACAACAACAATCAACTAGAGAACATACCTCATAGTCTGCTCAGCATGATCACACCCGCCAACATCCTCATCACCGGTATATCCATCCGCGGCAGCCTCATCGAATGAACACTTTCGTTTATCAATGATAGCACCACATCGATCACATACCCATCGTGCTACCTTGCCAGTTTGACGTGATGAAGAGTGTAGTCCGGAGGGAGCGGCAGGATGACATATGGATGTGGAGAGGGGAGGGGATGATGCTGTTGTTGCCATTGTTGTATTTGATGTGTTATTCTGTATACTATTGATGTATGATGAGAAAAAGAAGCGTGATTGAATATATCATATGATGTGCAATCTTTGCAAAGAGTCATTGCAATAAAGATAACTCACCTACTATCAATTTAATTAACTCTCCGACGACGATGATCTCTAATATTGCAACAAACCAAACTATCACTAGACGATCTACTTGACAGGCTTCTTTACTTTATGAGGCATCATCAATTCTCAATGCAATAGCAACAACAAAGCCGCCCTAATAAACTTGCCCTCATTATTATTGACAACCTTCCCGCTGAATGGCGATGGAACGGTCATACAGTCTGTAACATTATTGATCCTTATTTTTACGGGATCTTTGTTACAATGTTACACAATACCCTGTACAGTATCATCTTGTATCACGATATCTTTGGACATGAGCGTACACAATACGGACCAATGACGAAGCCAATGACGACGAAATTTGTTTATGGCAACTCAATTAGACTACTATAGCGTCTACTACACTAACAGAACAATGGCACCATTCACATTCCCCTCCACACGCTCCTCCTCTGAGTCATTATCCCCCCTAGTAATCTCAACAAGTTTAACAATCGGCACTTCAATCCTTGTGC
>Ga0075439_12673_pt1 | contig 15853 bp, 13 predicted proteins | sample MintriSingleCell_FD_74264 | JGI IMG/M metagenome (GOLD analysis project Ga0075439, IMG submission 74264) | Marine eukaryotic communities from Monterey Bay, USA to study complex ecological interactions - Minidiscus trioculatus JGI Plate_4_G5... | ecosystem: Environmental > Aquatic > Marine >... | reverse complement strand
GAGGTTGCAATACTCTAATATGTACCTATACTAATACTAGCCCAACATGGTCATTCATCATTCAAACCTGAATTTGATCTCAAAATCAGATTTGGCGACCCAACGAAGATTTTTCTAATGAGAGTCGGGGCTATCATAGCGCCGATACTAATAGAAGTATATGATATAATGAAGTTAGAGTAGCCGGTGTCAAAGAAGATGAGGTAGTGTGGAGTATACCATAATGAGCAAAGTTTCAAGTAAAAAGATATGAACAAAATCGAAGTATCTTTTTCATCCGATCCATCATCATGTCAACTCTATGGAGATTTATATTCCCATCAACAGCACAAAATGAGGAGAGTCTATTGTTACCTATAATTATAATCATTGCGGGCTCTGGAGTGAGTTCATATTACTGCTTGTTGTGTGTTTAGAGTGTTGTATCTTTTGAAATATTGCACATCTTATGCACATAATCTCACCACTGCAATATGCCAATAGATAGAAATGGCAACGTACCCAAACCACCAATGAACTTTAATACATCAAATCAATTTGCTGAATATATGACATCCTCTTCCAGATCAAATCGAGGAAGTATTGCAATTCTATCATATGACAAACGAGGAGTTGGGAAAAGTATAAACCGAAATGATAAGAACTTTTATAATCGAGCTGGTATGTATGATTTAGTTAATGATGCTGTTGAGGCTGTTAGATTTGCTTCACGGCATCCACTAATGTAAGTTTTTGGTATATATAGGTGTGCATGATCTGCACTGCTATACCTCACAACACATATATTATAAAGAGACAAATCAAAGATTATTCTACTTGGTCATTCTGAGGGAGCAATCCTCCTTCCACTAATTTGCAATGAAATAACAAAAGATACTAACCTTCAACCAGTTTTGGGATGTATCTTCTACTGTGGATTAGGTGAAAGTATCCCAGAAGCAATGACATTACAACGTGAAAGGGTAGTTAATGAAGTTAATGAAATGTCAGGCATATATCTGGTTGGTTACTTCGGAGATTGATCACAAAGAAACGATTAGACAAACAATACGAGAACACGATGAGAAAGGTTAATGCAGAAGATAAGCCAGACTTTATATCAATGTACTGTGGATTAGTAAAACAACCTGCAAAGTGGATACGAGAACATTTCGAGTATGATGTTCATGCCTCATTGGAAAAGTATTACACATGTCACTGTCTCGCCATTACGGGTATAAAGGACTTCCAGGTTCGAAATGAATTTTGTATACAATCAACTGCCGAACGGTTATTACCCAATGCCAAATCAATTGAGGCACATCGTCCACCTAATCTAACACATGTGTTACGATCAACGGATGGTGAGGCAAAGATATTGAGTGCCAAGAAGTTATATCAAAAGTTGGGAAAGTTACCATTAGATGAGGAGTTATTGAACATTACTAATGACTGGTGTGATAGGATATTGTTTTGATAAAGTTAGTTTATAATAATGATACAAGTCAACGACCATTGTTCTTACAGTTGCCAGAGCAGCAATCACCGTTCACAGAACAGCTACCATTCCTTGACAAACAAGATCCTGTAGGACTTCCTACAGGAGCTGGAGTGACTGGACTAGGAGTAGTATTCGAAGCTGAACATGAGGGATTCCACCAACAACGCTTCCCTCCCTTTTGACATCCATTGTTATCATTCTCCGTGGCACAATCGCCACCGGCGGGAGATCCATCGGCACAAATGGTATCAGGAATAGGTTCATTCTTGGAGCAAATGTATTTGGCTTGAGTAGCCGGAGTTGTCGTGGCCTGAGTAGTCGTCGTTTCTTGAGTGGTTGTAGTGGCCACAGTTGTTGTCGTCGTACTTGTAGGTGGTAGTGGTAATGATACATCAACGACTGTACCAGCAATTCCTTGTGCAAACTTGACTGGTTTTCCATCTAATGCATATGAGGATGACAATGAAAACTCAAGGACGGAAAGGCAGTCAGTTGTGGCCGGGACAGCAGTGTATGTAAATGATGCAGTAGATCCCTCTGAAACAATGTCATCAACACCAGCAAGGTTGGCAGTATAACCTTGACAAGAGAGGGCTAAGCTCAAATCGTAGTAGAAGGGAGCCAACCCATCTTGAATGATAGTGGCAGTAATATCGACCGTATCAGCAACTGCTCCCTCGGCAACAGATACTTCCATAAGTCGAAAGGCATATCCCATCTGATCAGATGCAGCTCTTGCACTTACAAGTGCATCACCTTGATATCCAACATCTCCAAAGGCATAATAGTTTAACTTATAGGTAGCATGCGTCGTATCAGCACACATATCAAAAGCTTGACGATATGGTGTGCCCGCTGGATAATCTGCATCAAATATTGTTGGTTGTAATTCAGGACGGACTTCACCACCCATGGCACCATACTGCCAAAAGTTAGTGGCACCCAAGCTTTCCACTTGACTCCAAAAGAACCATGACATGGGAGTTGGATATACTCCCTCATCAATAGTTGAGTATGCAAATGAATCATCATGCAATCCAAAGTTTTGTCGTTGATTCGAACCGAATGCATACCAATGTGCATATCGAGTTTGAAGCTGTGTCGTTTGGAATGCAGTATCGAATGCATCAATCAATGCCATCTTAGGGAATCAGAGAAGTTAATTCCACACAAATGGTCACAAGAATACCCAAGAAGAGGGAGGTAGCGGGAGGTTAGCATTTGTTAGTGAAATTGCGAAACCATATCATATGCACAAGTCAACTCAAGCCACGGCCAAGTGAGTATGTCGTCTATGCATACATTCATCATCGGTTTCACAATCAGAACATAAATGCCAAGATCAAAGGGTGGGTTGTGACCATTGTGCATAATTAACTTCAGCTTACCTTAGTTGAATCAGGTATCCATGAATCTGTACTGGAATCTCCCGTCCATGTATGCCACTCACCCCAAAAGCCTAATAGACCTAACTGTATGTAACCTATACGAGTATCACCATCGTATCGGTTACCTAAAGCTGATACAAAGTTGGTAAGTGCCATAATAAGATTTGCATCTGTATAATCTGGACTTGATCCCACTGCATTTAAATCAGCACTGCTCCAATCAGTCATTAGTACATTATACGGCTCATCCTTTAAGAATTGTGGTGTATGAGAAACATAACTATCAATATCAGGCTGTGGATAATCCATATAAAATCGTAATATTGAATGTTTACCCCGTGCTGCAGATGCAACCAATCTAGGCTCAATGACTGTATCAAATCCTGGAAAGGTATCCATATCCGTCATAACATCTGATAAACCAATGTAATAAAATTCCATAGTTGATTCTATATTATCTTCGTTATATTGTGGATTGGTATATCCACCTGTATGCCATTCGGGTGATGTTACAAATCCTTTTAGAGGAGATGGACGTGCCGCGGTTTTATTTGGAAGTGGTAGATCTGACAAGGTTAGTGTGTGATAGGGTGTTGTTGTTGCAACTGCTATCATTGCAGTCGAAGAGAGTATGATTAGCTGAAACATCATTATGGATGTCATGGAGTTGTAGTGAGATTATTATGGCGGCAGAGGCATCACGGCATAAGGGGGTTGACAACTCGTGAAACAGAAGATTTGCAATGCTTTTTTTGCAAAAGATTTGGCGATACAACCTACGTGAACCAACTCGAAGGCCTCTGTCGGGCACTAATCTTTGCAATGATGGAGTTGCAATTATAATCGATCGATCGCGGCGCCTTAGAGACCCCCTATATCACGGCTTGTTAATATGATACTACTAATATGAATACAATCATATGTATCGTTCTTGGGGCTCTTTATAATGGAGGAGGTGAGTAATAACTCGTCTCATATCGTCTTGTATATCTTGACGATGAGACAACTAACCAACCTCAATACGATTTCTCTACTCTATCTCCTTCACTCATATGCACAGTGGTCAATGCCAATAAGTTTATAATGCATAAGCATAATCATAAACTCGACTCTTACCATCCTACGGCTATCAACACGTACACGATACTACAAACTCAAATGGTATCGGATGGTTATCATGGCCACCTAACGCTGATGATACCAACAACTTTATCAAATATGATGAATCATCATCTCTCAAAATATGTAGAAAACAATGTTCATCTGTTGATGCTCCGTCAGGCTCGTACAATCCACAACTTAACATATACTTCATGTCCGATTATGATTTGGTTCACCTTATATAGATTTTAGTACAACTTTTTCTATTGAAGATCGTCCGTATTGTGATAAGAGTTGGGATATAAGGGAAGAACAAGTAGATAGAAATCGCGGCGGTAGTGCCTAATGATGACAAGGATAACGAATCTACGGCGATGCCAAACGATAAGAAGGCTGCAACTACTACAACGTGTATTCTAATCAGAACAGGTCCAAATCAAAGCAATAATGGATATACAGTGCACATTACCACAGAAGAAGACAATGAACATATAGAAGTTACACCACCAAATCAATACTTGAAACAAATTCTATAGTATTGCAAGAGTGCTATAACAACTTAATCAACATACAGGTCTCTAACTCAGACAATGATGGATGGGCAGGTATCGAAGCGTCTGTGAATGATATGCCATATTATCCAATGATATGTACACGTGGTTGTACTACTACTAGTACTGATGATAATGATGATGCCAATGAAAATAGTTTGGCAGAGTATATAGCAGATGGGAATGATGAAACTGGTATTATAGATGCACCCGTGAAGTGTTTAAATGGAAAAGATGTGAATGGTGGTAATGTTTGTTTGTTCAGTGTGGCAACGAAAGAGGAGCTTCTACTTTGGTAGCAAGAAGACGATCGAAAGTTCTTACTTTGTATAAGTATATTTAAAGCAATAGGATCATTCTTCAAATAAGGTTTTCATTTCTAATTTACCAATATCTCTTTGTCAAGGAGACATGGGAATTCCACCATCATGCAAAAAAAGATGGTGATATATATGAAACCAATAAACCCATAAGATAGGGTCGGCATCCAGGCCATAAAAAGGCTTGCTTGATGCAAAATAGAGTAATGAAATCCGGCCAACTAGGAAATAAGAATTAGCCATTGTTTTCATAAGTAATAAATGTTTGAAATCATCATCTCCCCAATTCTCTAATCAATTCTTGTTTGAACTCATTGTAAGACTTGTGAGTGCTGTTTGTACTGTCTGTGTGTCGGTGTTGTCTGGAGCTTGTGTAACGGGGTTGGCAGGAGGCTCTTGATTCTGTTGAGCTGCACCAAACATGGATACACCCTCCAAACCAATTGAGCTGCCTAACATAGCAGCTTGTTGAAGACTAGAAACTTCTACCACGGCCGAAGTTGTGACATTGTTGACTGGAGCTTGTGGAACACTTGCCGCATTAGCCGGAGCTACACTGACTTCTACCTTAGGTGCCACCTCTTCACTTGCCTTGGTTGTTGGGGGTAACGAGAAGTTAGCTGAGAAGGGTAATCGAGCACCTCCTGCCTGGGATGAAAGATCAACATTGGCTTGGACAGGTTCATCGAAACGACGCTTCGAAGACTTGAAGTAACCTTCTGCTGCGGATGACGATTGGACTTGACAAGAACTTGAAATTGAAGACTGGACACTGGGCCTCATGATAGATTGTGTCCCGAACAAGGCTCCAACACTAGCTGTTGTCTCACCCATTGTTGAACAATCAGAAAAAGATGGAGCACTCAAAACAGCCGGCCGAGCACGAAACTGTTCATTGGCCGGGATTTGAGACCACTGATCCGGAACTTGACCAAAACCCTGCTGAAGAACGCCCTGCTGAAGAACGTTCATTCCACCGGCTGCAGTAGCTAAGGCACCATTGCCACCGGCTGTAGTAGCACCATCGCCTCCGCTTTGTCCAACAAACGATTGACCACTCACGGCACCACCACCACCACCGACTTGGGTGTTGTGACTCGGGGTCTGATTCTGTTGTGCAGCGGCTTGAGGATGAGCAAAGGCTTGACTTGGCATCTGCTGCCGATTCGATGGGGTTGGTACGAAGTACTGACTTGGAGGCGGCTTGGAACCTTGATTTTGATGCCCTTCCACCACACTAGACGTGGGTGCCACAACGGAGGCACTCGTGGTGCTGGACGAGTTGTCATAAGCTTGTTGGCTTGAGGAATTGACGAGAGGAGAAAGAGAAGTGAGACTTGGTGCAAGAGTTTACATTCAAAGAAAGTTACACACATAACACAGGTCTTACCTAACGCTGCCCTGCTGATTCGAAACTTGACCGAAACTCTGCTGTCCGAAAGTCTGCTGAGCATTCATTCCACCGGCTGTAGTAGCACCATCGCCTCCGCTTTGTCCAACAAACGATTGACCACTCACGGCACCACCACCACCACCGACTTGGGTGTTGTGACTCGGGGTCTGATTCTGTTGTGCAGCGGCTTGAGGATGAGCAAAGGCTTGACTTGGCATCTGCTGCTGATTCGATGGGGTTGGTACGAAGTACTGACTTGGAGGCTTGACAGATTGATGCCCTTCCATCATAGGTGTAGGTACCATAACAGTGGCAGTTGGAGCGTGTAATGCATTATTACTCCGTAATGAATCCAGGAGAGTAATCCCCGAAGAGTAAGTCAAGTCTCTGTCCATTATCTCCTTCTCACGGCTAAACATTGTCATCATTTCAAGACAATGCTTGACGTTCTGGTCAAGCTTGGCCCTTTCTGATTGTGCTAAGGTAGGGTAGGCATGGGCAGATCTAATGCAATCTACAATGAGCTGCATCAAGGAAAGTTGAGCCCATGCCGTAGTAACTGCTCGTTCCTTGGACGTCTTCGCTCTTACTAATTCTTTTTCAGCATCAGCAATGTCCGCCTCAAATCCCTTCAGTTGTTTGGTACAGTCTGAAATCTGTCCCAAAGCAACTTGATAAATACGCTGCTGTTCCTCCTGTAGAATGAACAGCTCACTTTTGATATTATCAAAAGCAGTACGTCTGGCCTGGGCAATCTGGCTCATGAGAGAGTCATCGTTCCCTTCCAACCGCTGGTTTAGATCTGATTCTTCGTGCTTGGCTTGCTCATCCAGGGTTCTCTTGAGTTCCTGGATACTGTTGAGACTAGTGCTACCCTGTTCCATCTCAGCTCGAAGAGCTGACACTTCAGAGTTGAGAGACACCAACCTCTTGGTAGCTTCTTCTGAATCCGAAGTCAAAGATAACAAGTATCCCTCAGCTTCAAGAATCTCGGAATCATGCCGAACCTCCTCATCGTGGATGGTCTTTTTCAGTCCATTATTCATCATCTGTTGTTGATGGACTCTGGTTAATAGACTGACTATCCAAGGTTGATTCGAATCGCCAGACGTCAAGGATTTGATCAATTCACGTAATATACTAGGGTCTTCGATGAGATCGTTAATTTTGTTATTCGCCATAATGTCTTCAAAGGTCATCAAAGGCTGCTCCTCTTCCCTAGGAGGAGACGGAGGAGACGACTCACTGAAATAACTACCATACATACCGCCACCCAACGACTGTTGGCTTGTACCTTCCCCACTAAAACTAATCTTCTTACGGGCGGAGGAATCGACGGTGTGATTCTTCTTCTTGGTAGATGGGGCGTTGAACTTCTGGGTGGACTTTTGTAACTTACGACTAGTATTACTCGGAGTTCCATTTGTGAACCGACTTAATAAATCCTTCCTTGCACTATCCTGACGGTTATAATAATCCTCCTCATTCTCACCTTCAGAATGATAACATCGATTATCATCGTCGCCATCGTCCGAACTAAAAGTAGGAGAGGGTGGTGAAGAACGTGAACGTGAATGTGTTGACTTTGACTGTTTCTTGGTTTTCCTGGAGGATTTACGAACACTCTTTGATTTGTAGGAAGTGCCGAAGGAGGAGGAGGGGGGTGATTCATTATCCGCTTCATCATCTGATATGAAGGATGTATCCCATGGTTCATATTCCTCATTATCTACTTCTTCCCAAAATTGACTGACCCAATCTCTTTTGCACTTGGGAGTGTGTGCTAACCTGACTCGATCTAAAGAGCCCCGTAAAATATTAACAAGGCCGGGTATATTATCATGCCAATATCTTCGGTTATCCCCGTTTCCACGATTTGAATCAATCATTGCCTTAATTTCATTATTCATATCTTCTTGGCTGAACCGCACATCTTTATATTTAGGCAAATTACGGAGATATTGGAAGAGACATTTCTGGATGACACGTGTGTTACGAGTTCTTCTTGCCTTCATTATTTCTAAATTGGTTGAGTATTGTGCGGAGGGTATAATGATATGATTGTGAGATTTTGTTACATGATGTGTGTTAATTATAAAAATATAATTAATGTTTGTGTTAAGGCTTTCACGTTTGAATATAATGCACGTGGTATACGCCGTACAAATACATCTTCACAATAATAAACTCACCTGTTATTATATAAAGTTACTAACAATCCACCACCCGTGTACTATTAATATACTGAGTTGATAACATAAGATATGAGTTCAATTTTGTAAATGTTAAGGTGCACATGATGTTGTGTAAAGATTAAAATTAATATAAGAGGGGTAAGAGTACGCCATTAAATTAAACAAATACACCTACACTACCACCGCCACCAACACAATAGTAACTTACCTTATAATGTTTAACCAACCTTCTGTTCAGGCCGGCCGCGAGTAGGAGAGTAGTTGCTAAGTAAGTAAGTAAGTAAAAAGAAGTGCACCGAAAAGTATTTTCTCCCTAGGGTCTCAAAATTGTTAGTGGCTTGGAGCGTGCGTAGAAAAAAGATACCGCTACTCTAGTATACCAGAGGGAGGCGTATATTTAATCATGTATGACAAACATACTACTAAGTAGATCAATACCAATATTAGGGATATAAGATGGTTAGGCATGTTTATTTATGATTCTACAGTATTAAACTTACATCAAATGATGCCGTAAACGCTCATCTCACGTACTTAAGATCATTCCAAAGTTGTCCACTGGAATTCCGTTGGAATCCAGCGGAATTCCGTTGGAATCCAGCGGACTTGACTGGATTATTCTCAAACTGTATAAATATCGTCAAAGGGGGTAAGGTTGACTCTTATTATCTTTAAGTGAAGCTCATAAATGGATTCTTGCACCCGTAAGTGACCTTTTAAGCTTCAAATCCCAATATACGGTCTGCAGATTACAGAATCTTGCCGATCAACCCAGAGCTGTCTAGCGTGTGCTTATGGTAATACTATATTATCCACATAAACTCTTACATTATCTTATAGCAGTTTAGACTAACTAAATATCTATCTCGGGAATTAAGTGCTCCCGAGGTAAAGAATATAACCCCAACTACGTACATTTTAAAAATTTTGTGCACATCTTATGCACAAATGCTAATTTCAGCCACAACCATGTCTTTAAGCACAGTGTGCCAGGTTTCCACCGCCACCAACCTGCGGTTGAGCTGCGGCAGCAGGTTTGTCGGATGATGTACTACCCTGAGATGCCTGTCTGTCAAATCCTTGCTGCTGTGCCGGTAGCCCATTAAGTTGTTGAGCCGTGTCAGTTGATCCATCTTGTGGTGTATTAGTAGCAACACCCATCATAGCTTGAGGCTGGGCCATGTTAGGTGGATGAACACGTGGATGGGTAATAGCAGTTGACATCATTTGTGGTTGATGTGGATGTAAACCAAATGCGACACTTGGCACGCCGTTCGTAACTTGGGGATACATTGCCATGGCAGGTGGTGCCGACGGTGCCATTGTTGTAGTGAGTTGGGGTGCTAGGTGTTGTTGGGTTACCATAACTTGCTGCTGCTGTTGAACTGGGTATGCTGCCGCAGCGTGTGATGCAGCCCCTTGTCCTTGAGTAGTTGGAGGTAACTGCTGCTGAGCTTGTTGATCCCCTGCACCATTTGGAAGAGGAGGGGCCTGAGGAGTAGAATTATCCCCGGGTGCACCACCTGCCGAAGAAGTCAAACCACCCTGTTGCAAATCGGGAGGTGCCGACACGGAATGATTTAGTTGTGGATGATGTCCTCCAATACCTGCACCTGCCGCTACGGTCGTCAACGACGGTTGAGGTTGATGATAAACCATTGGCTGTGGTTGCTGGGTAGTAGTAGCCCACGGAGAGGCAGTAGCGGCAGTTGTTGCAAAGTGTGATGGAGTAGCAGCAGCAGCAGCCGACGCAGCAGCACTCGTCCCATATGAATGATGAGGCACGGCATATCCCTGTTGGATTTGTGATACCTGATCTTGGGGTACCATCATTGGTACCATCATCATAACCTGTCGAATTATTTTAGTAGAGAGTGGAAAATGGACGAATGGGAATGTGAGATGTCGAATAAAAAGAACCACAACTTTACCAACAAATAAACAGCGACATACCTTCTCCTGCAATCGTTTACCCATACCAACAGTTTTATAATGTGCAACCATCCGTCTCAATTCCTCATTCTCTTTTTTTAATTCACATACCTTTCGTTTTTCTAATCGTAATTCATTATTACGTGTATTACGTATATTACGGAATGTTGATAATTGGGATATAGTACGGGCGATTAAGTCGATACGATTGGAGGTGGATGTTCCTGATATTATTGGATGTGATGTTGTTGTTGGTAAGGTGGTGGTGGTTGATTGAGGAAGTGTTTTAGAACCAGAGCCGCCGTTTCTATTTCCAAGAGATGATGGGTTTGGCAATGGCGGCAGAGAAGTCATATTGTTATTAATATTGAAATCGGACTTCAACTTCTTGGAAGAGGAATGTGGATCGTTATCAAGCGTAGGACCCGCTTGTTGCTGCTGATGATTCATACCCTCCCAAACATCACTCTTTCCTCCCCCATTCATCCCACCCACTCTACAATTTACCTCGCCAGGTCCATTGTTAGGACCATACAACTCTAAACAAAATAATGCCTCATTATTAAAATCAAAATTATCAATATCTTTAACAATATCCGCCAGGGCATTGAATTGTTCGTTTGTGTCGAGTCGACGTTGTTTCTCTCTGTGGCGTTTACGTTCTTTTTTGAGGGCTTCGGATTCTTTATAGTTTTGTATGGGTTGTTGTTGGGAGTTATTATAAGATGGTTGAGGTAGGGAGGAGTTTGTGGAGGATTGTGGTTGAGAGATTAATGGTGGATTTATATTATTAGATGGAAGGGATGGCATTGTTGATTCTTTCTGTTCATTAGTAGCAGTAGAGCTAGAAGCAGAGCTAGAAGCTTGCTGTTTCTGCTGCTCAGCCATCATTGCAACTCCTCCGCCGTCATTCATACTGGCCGAAACATCATTCTGCCCAACTCCTTGTGACTGAGGTTGTTGACTGGTTAACAAATTAGCAACAGCCTCCTCATGATGCTGCTGTCCTATTTCACTACTGTTTAGCTGTGAAGTGCTATTATTAGATGCAGCAGCTAGTTGATTATCAATACTATCCAATCTCAATCGACTATTGTTATCTAAAGTAAAGGAATGATCATCTAAATTATCTAATACGCCCATCCAATCGTAATCTTCGTATGTTATATTGCTATTGTTATTGTTGGAAGATGACATTATTGCTCGTAATGTTGGTGATTCTCCTACACTACTTTGAGTGTTGGTTGCAGTAGAGCTGGTCTTTGTGTTATGGGATGACGATGACATTGTATTTAGTATATATTGATGGCTGATAACGAGAGACAATAGACGGCTCGTATTATTGCCGTCGAGCGCATGCGTATGAGCTGCAATGGAAGTATTTTAGCTCCGAAATTTATAAAAGTTGAAGTTTCTAACTTGGAGCGAGTTGTCCACCACCAAGAGAAAAAGACTCTCTTTGGATTAGATCTGCATTATTATATGATCATGTACGAGATAATTGTTGACTACATCGACGATGTTTCACTCTGATATTATTATTAAGACTGATGTACTTATGAGAGTTTGATATTCTTACCGTCTCGTCGTTTGCTCGCCACCAACGAGCTGTCATTTTAGAGAAATCGAGGGAAATAAGAGCAAATGGCGTAGCAAACACAACTCTCGTTCAATTGCAATACTCGGTACGGTGCTGTCAACATACCATCATACTCAATTTTTAATGCTCTTTCGAATAGTGGTACTCTCACGTCTGCATTATTGATATTAATTGAGAATTGATACTATTCACTGGTATCCTTTGTAAAAATTACCATCACTGACACTACCTCATTACTTTGCAAACCTTTGCAAAGTTGCTCTGGTGCTGCTAAATAATCTAGTATAGAAATTCAGTATTTAGTTCATCGGTAGTATTAATGAGTAGTGGTATACATTAGTAGATAATATAATAACAACAGATGAGCACGTCTGACAATTACAAAGACGGTGCATCAAAATCAAGCGATGATGGCGATGGTGTATGTGAGATGAAAGATATGTTAACAGTCGATAATAAAGATAATGATACATCGATATGTGCTGATCGTGGCAAGGAGGAGTACTGCAACGCCGCATGCAATAAGAATCATCGATCAAAACATAAGAAAGATTGTGAAGAGTATGCCACTGAGCGTGCAGCTGAGATGAAAAACTATTCAAACAACCTCCGTCACTGTATAGTGATTGTCCGATTTGCTTTGAACGATTACCGACACTTGAGACGGGGCGGAAATACAAGACTTGTTGTGGAAAGACAATATGCAGTGGATGTAGTTATGCACCCGTCTTTGATCATAAAGGCAATATAGTTGTTGAAAAGAAGTGTCCATTTTGCAGAACTCCAGAACCAAAATCTGATGAGGAGATGATTAAAAAGTTGATCAAACGAGTAGATGCTAACGACCCCCTTGCAATTAACCACTTAGGGGTATGTTATGCTCGAGGGATACACTAATTGCCCATAGATACTATCAAAGCATTAGAACATTTAGGGTTAGGGGGCATCGGGCAGAAGAACTTGGTGGTGTTATATCATGCCAAAATATTGCATATGCATATGAATATGGTAGAGGTGCAGAAGTTGATAAGAAGAAGGCAAAACACTACTTTGAGCTAGCAGCCATGAGAGGAGATGTAAATGCAAGGTATGCTCTTAGCAGCAAAGAGTGGGATGCGGGTAATGTAGATAGAGCACTGAGACACCTCATGATTGCAGCGAGGGGCGGATATGCTGAATCATTGAAAACAATCCAAACGTTATACACAAATGGGCACGCAACAAAAGAAGATTACACAAAAGCTTTACTAAATTACCAAGCATACTTGGGAGAGATTAAGAGTGTTCAGAGGGATGAGGCTGCTGCATTTGATAGTGAAAGGTATCGTTACTACTAATAATCGGTGCGGAACAGAAGAAATTATAGCTGGTAAAGACTATAGTCTTCGAATCATTACACCAAGACAAGCATACAAATGAAAGCATGGCACCACTTAGCACTTCTACTTCTACTTTTACGATACTATTAGTTTCGGTGTTGTTATGATAGAATAGTGTTAATGTTAAAGGGATAAAGCTGCCATAGCCGATCAAAAGTAAATCGTTATATTATCATTATTAAGACTAAGATTGGTAGGTTAATAAGCATACTATGTTGGACTTCATTTCTTTAAACTGAAGTCAACTTAAATTGGCTTACTTTATATAATATTCATCATGGTCCGACAATATCATTGTGTTCATGGACAGAACACTCAAACTCGGCAATATTCATATTAGTAAACATCATACTATTAACAATGCCGTAATAAAGAGGTCTCTCGGTGATCATTTGTGCGCATAGATTTAGAGGCCACTCAAGATTCACGTAGGTTGTATCGCCAAATCTTTTTTGCAAAAAGCCGATACGTAGACTGTAGACCCTAAATAAACTAAAGACATTGTTATGACAACTCGTTCACGAGTGATCACTATGATGATGATGTCCGCAATGATTCAGCAGCTACTAATCATACTCTCTTTGACTGCAATGATAGCAGTTGCAGCAGCAACAACACCCTATCACACACTAACCTCGTCAGATCTACCACTACCAAATAAAACCGCGGCACGTCCATCTCCTCTAAAAGGATTTGTAACATCACCCGAATTGCATACAGGAGGATATACCAATCCACAATATAACGAAGATGATGGTATAGAATCAACTATGGAATTTTATTACATTGGTCTATCAGATGTTATGACAGGTATGGATACCTTTGAATTTGATAGTGTAGTTGTGAGCCTCGATTAGCAGCATCTGCAGCAGGGGTAAACATTCGATATTACGATTTTATATGGATTATCCACAACCTGATATTGATAGTTATGTTTCTCATACACCACAATTCGTAAAGGATGAGCCGTATAATGTACTAATGACTGATTGGAGCAGTGCTGAGCAAGTCCAGATTATACAGACATCAAAGGCCTAGGCGGCAGCAGTTTTCACAGGAGTCTTAGATACTTGTGAAGGTATATCAAAACGCCTATATGAATATCGGAAGATAAATAAATCTACATCAACAGCTAGTCTTCCTCCTCTTTTAGGACTAATTTAAGTTTATATATATACCATACCCTGCCGTATCCTTCACTGCCTGCATAACATCGCAATAACCCGACGATCTGTTAGATAATTCCCATTCCTTCTTGTGCCCGGGCGATTCTCTATCCCATCACAACATCTTATTAATCCTCTCTGGTCTAGAACTACTCAGTTGCTTGTGGTTGTTAATGAAGTAAACTGTCTGCCGTGTAAGTTGAATTGTTGTTGTTTTTGATAATAATGCAGATTGTAGTAGTTACTAATACAACCATTGCACTTCCTTGACATATAATTGATAAAATAGTTATGTGTTAATACAGATTTTGTTGTCGCCATCATTGATTGTTGAATCTGATTGCTGTTGGTGTTTATTTGTATCGATAATATCTCCTCTCCACCTAATCTAAATATTGTACTTTTATTTTGGGCTAAAAATTCTCCGTCCAATGATTTGATTGGTAATAATGCTTCTCAATCTTCTACTACTGTAGCATATTGATAATTTGCTGTAACACGCATCTTGGTACTACCAATACCATTAATAATAATGTATGCCATATTTATTTGCAACGCCAATCTTCATCAAATACCTCTTTCAACATCCTGCGCCTGTAAAATTCTGCCTCTGTATCACTTAGAACTCGTATTTGGGGAAGGGGAAAGCGAATAAATCTATCGTACTCATTTTCAAACTTCTGCAGCCTCTCCTGCTCCAAAGTCAGCTGCTCCTAAGATGCTTTAGACTTATTGTTGGTGTCGACGGTCGCCCCAACTTGAACAGTATTTTTATGTGAAGGAGCTCTCGAATCATCATTGCATATTGACGGTGTCGGCGTTTGCAACTGATCCTTATTTGGCATTGACATTGAGATATGTTGATTCTTCTTTTCGTTAATGCCTACCATGCTCTACCTGAATACCTACAAAAGAATCAGCCCATCACTATGAGATATTTATTACATAGTAATCACTCGAAAAATCTATGTAGGTACACTTAGACACCTGGCGTATCTTGCAATATGGTATCCTATACCTTTGAATGAATAATGAAACTTCAAGGCCTCTAGGTGGGCAGCAGTTTTCACTAGGACCTAAAGGCGAAAGACTCAATTCAACATCAATGCCTAGTAGACAGCTGGTAGCACTAGGACTCAAAGTGAAAGACTCAATTCAAAGAAGATGAATGTGTTAAATCTGGTATCCATGTTAAAAATGAGTCTTTCATCTGCAGAGGTCTGCTGTGAAAACTGCTGCCGCCTAGGCATTGATGTATATGGAAGGTTAAGATGGTGTAAATACTGTTAAAAGGGTGCAATGGAGAGCGTATCTATCGTAATGGGGGGATGACATATCATATGTATAT
>Ga0075439_15709_pt1 | contig 15861 bp, 12 predicted proteins | sample MintriSingleCell_FD_74264 | JGI IMG/M metagenome (GOLD analysis project Ga0075439, IMG submission 74264) | Marine eukaryotic communities from Monterey Bay, USA to study complex ecological interactions - Minidiscus trioculatus JGI Plate_4_G5... | ecosystem: Environmental > Aquatic > Marine >... | reverse complement strand
GGACGTGTCATGCCCCTAAAATAATAAAACTGTATGAAAAACTACCCCGCCATGCCATGCCACGCCATGCCATGTCATCCCACTAAAAGTATAAAACTGAATGAAAAACTCAATCACCATGCCACGCCATGCCACTAAAAGTATAAAACTGTATGAAAAACTAACTCGCCATGCCATGCCATGCCATGCCATGCCACACCACTCAAAGTAGTATGAAAAACTAGAAAACATAACAACTTAGGGTCAAGAAAGCTTGATTGCTGGTTTCACAAATATTTAGGCGTGAAAGATTGGGTCTCGTAAGGTAACAGACACAGACTATCCCACCCTTTTCTTCAATGAGAGAGACCCAATCTCAACCAAAAATAATAGTCTTTGTAATTTGTAGCAGTCTTAGTCTTTGCAATATGGATCAAATCATTGAGCCAAGCACGCTACACATTCCAAACAACACATCTCAGCCCCTCGAAGTCATCTCATGCTAACTTTGCCCAGTTGATATGCCTCAAAGATCAATGATGATGCAAAGCAGCTTCTAAACTACATCACAGGATAGTAATCAATGAGTTTACAAGTCAAACAGACCTTCAAGCACCATCTTTCACTTTGCCTTTGATGATCCTACCAGATCCTGCTGCTGGTGAGATGTGTGTCGAGACAGACGCCCTGACTCAGCTCAAACATAGCCATAGAAGTAGACGAGCATTGCTCATAAGATGTTAACACACCTTAAGCTATAGTAGTCACGTAGACTTCTTGCTAGGTTTGTGCGCTAGTTCTCTAGTGTTAAGCATCTTTATTGTCATTGGCAGTGTGTATTGCCGCTGCACGATGGTGTTAATAATTGAAGATTAGCGTCAAGCATGGCGCTGCGTTACCAAATAAATAAACCACGTCATCGAGGAACAATCAATCAATCAAGCGAATAGCAATCAATAATCAAGCAAATAACAATAGCAATAGCAAATAACAACAACAATACAAGCGATACGCGGAGGAGGTTTCGGGATATATCCTTTCCTACTCCGCCGCTTTGCGTGAGGTTTAGTCTAGATTGTGCGAGCTTTGCGCGAGATTTAGTCTAGGTTGTGTGAGGTTGTGTGAGCTTTGCTCGTGATTTAGTCTAGATTGTGTGAGCTTTGTGCAAGTTTTAGTGTAGGTTGTGCAAGGTTGTGCAAGCTTTGTGCGAGGTTGTGTGAGCTTTGCGCAAGATTTATTTGAGACCTTGATTAGACAAAAGTAAGCTGACATGACCATCTCCTGAGGTGGTTGCAAATTTAGATTGGTGAGATGAGCTGAAATGGTTGAAAGTAGACTTGCACTTCGCACAATCCACAACTTTGCCATGTTCATATGGATCATCTAGCAAAGCTCTAGACAAGTGGCTTTTGGCAACAGGAAGTGTTTATGGCCATGTTTGCGTGACAGTCATCAGCCACTTTGAGTTTCACAAGAGAAACAAATGTGATGATTTAGCTAGAAAATGAAAGCTAGGGCTGCAGATGACTAACAAGTAATGATGAAGAGTTAAAAAGGTAGATGCAGTCTGTAGTGGTATCTTTATTGAGATTCAATACTACCTCTTTAGACCCACCCTCCTATTGTAATGATTGTAATCATGCTACACTTGTCAAACAATTCATTCAGATAATTCCTCCTTCATCCGCCGGACAGGGCATAAACTCTTGATTGTTTGTGTAATGGAACGTAACTTGTTTGATTGGTTAGATTCAGAGCTAGAAGACGTATTCCCTTCATCAGTCGACTCAGCATCTCTGTTCAGGAGCATCTTGCGGCGCAAACGTTCGGAATTCGATTCGCGAATATCCTCCACGAATTGAAGATCACCAAACTCTTCCTTCAATAAAGACCGGTGCGGTTCTCCGACGACACTCTCGGGTATGAAAGTGCAACAGTCCTTAAACTGTTTATCACTCTTCTTGAAACGCTCTACTATGAGCTGCACTTGCCCAGCAGGATCTGTGGGCATATTAGCGGCAGTGACAGGTTTGAATTCTCTGTTACGATATGGCAATTGAGATTGCAAACGCAGAGGGCATCCGCATTCTCGAAGCTTACTGATAACCAATGATAATTTGTAATCCAATGTTGCATCTTCTTTGCTATGGATTGCTAAGATAATGAACATTATGCCAAGCTCAAGAGGCCTAAACTTGATTTTGTTGTCACGTGGCTTGTCAAGCGATTTCTCAGTGACATATTCGACAGCGACATATCGTTGTTTCAAGTTCGATTTTGCTATCGGTTTTGAATGTCCCTTATCAAGCAGTTCCTTCAATGTTTCCATATCCGAGTCGCTATTAGAATCAATGTGCAACTCCACCGACCGCGTATCTTCCGATAAGGCAGTCCTGATCCGGTTCAATACATTCTTCATAACATTAACATAGTGTGTCTTTGACCACTCCTTATCCTGTCCAGGTCCAGTCTCCTTGACAGCATCCACTAACTGTTGTTTATATTCGTCTTGGATATCTTCAACTCTCACTTGGATTGTTGCAACATCCTGATCCTTCAGCCGCTCTTCCAATTCTTTAACTCGGAGAGTAACCTGATCCATGGTTGCCAAAACAGACATCAAAGCCACTCCACTATCATCTGATGAGTCTGCAAGGGAGGAAACTGATTTCCTGGCATGTTCAAGAGCTTCGTCATGTATGGTGATAACTTTGATCACGTTTTCAAGCTCTCGAACTAAGACTTGATCTTCTCCTTGTTTCTCTGATACAGCACGACGCAAATCTTCCAAACCCTTGGCTAATTCGGAGGTTTGCGTTTCAATATCTTTCAACCTTTGCAAGCTAAATGACTCTTCGAAAATAGCAACAGTCGTCTCGAGATAGTCATGTAACGTTTCACGAATAGCACCTGCACCCTCATTGAGATGTTCTTCGACTTGATCTAATCGCTCCTCAACTTCATCTAATCGCTCCTCAACTTGATCTACTCGCCCCGATATAGTAATGATTTCAGACTCGTGCCTTTTCAAGCTATTGAAGATTACTTCTTGACTCAATTCTAAGTGAGTTATTTCCGTTTGAACCTTTTCCAATTCGTTACCTTACCATGACACTTCGGTCCTCAACATTATCTTTTACATTACTATCCGTCTGGGGAATATCATTCTTATCAGCATGATCTTCGGCAGTAGAGCATTCTGCACGTAAAGAGTCGGTATTACTAACCCCTGGCACAGATACTGTTTGAGGTTTAGATTTAGATAGACAGTGTGAGATATGAGCAGAGTCAAGAAAATTTTGGGATGCCTCTCTTTTCTTAAAGCATGCACATACCTGTATTATCGGCAGCACCTTCACCACTATTATTATCAACATCATTCCCCAACGAACTCGTTGAACCGGTGGGTAAGGTTTGATCATTAGCACCACCATCCACAGTAGATGGAGGGGTATTAATCTGTTGTTGTTGCTGATCAGGAGGACTGTGAAAAAGAAGGCCCGGCTCAACTCGTCCTTTATTCTTATCCGCCATTGTAATTTGATACGGATCTGCTGAATCATTCAGTCTATCTCCTTTAGAAATAGGTTGTGGTGTACGTGGAATTGAATCTGTTGAGAGCGTAGCGTTCACCGCACAAAGATTGGGGTTAGTATTAGTCTGTTGTTCGTCTTCGGAATATGCCGTACGTGACACCGGAGTGGAGGAGGAGGCACCACTAGATTTATCTGACTTATCACTATTATTATTCATTATATTTTATTGTATGCCGTGGGTATTTCTAACCTTTATCTGGTATTGCAATTGATGTGAATTAGTTGTTAAGAAACAATGACGATATTTGATCGAGCATACTTCTTCTTACCTTATACACTAATACGTAATTATATGTAAAACCAAATCAACGTGTAAACAATTCCTTTGTAAATATATATCGCTGTACAGTATATGTGTTAATTAAAGTATGTTATTGTGTTTCAATGGTCAATGCCAAAATTATTTAGTAGAGGTTGCAGAAGTGTTCTAGTATTTCACCTACGCTACGAAAAACGTAATACCGAAAGAAATGTTACACCACCGCAAAATAAATATATACAAGGCATTGATCTAGCCTTTTTTCGGGAGGTTGTTGCTCAGTTTAGCAACGCCTCTGATTGTTTGAGTTTAATAACCAAATGAGTAACTCAAAATCACTGAAAAAATAAAGATCTCAAAGCTGAGGACGGTATCCCTCATCACTCAACCTCTCCTAAACTAGACCAAACCACCGCAGCCTCTCCTAATATAATAATTAAGCCCTATAATAAACTATGCACAATTGCAATCGTAGTGATATTAGGTGTTTTGACAGGGTACGTTGAAATTGTCAATTGGTGGTAGTCCTGTAATTTTAGTTTTGAGTGAGAAGAGAGAGTGGAAGAAGAATATGTGGAGGGTGTGAGGGGCAAGTAGCTTTCCTTTGTGGCTAAGCTACTCATACAAGCCCAGAGGCGTTGGTCGGAAGGCTAACAATCACACCTATGACCTCATATAACGACCTCATTCATCTAGTTTAGTTGGATATCACACCTTAGTCTAAGTTTCTAAGGTATGACTATTACAGGAGTATAATACAAGCGTCGAAATCGTATAAGTATATAAGTATACAACATTTCTTTATGGCATAAATATATGTAATAAGTATGAGTGTTTGAAAGTGTTCAGTTGGAAGCCGGTAGATGTGAATTTGACTATCTCTTCTCATGATTCCTCGTCTTTGAACACTTCGGGACTAGCCAAAAGTAAACACCATACAGTCTCAACATACTCTGGACTTTCTCGTTCATCATTATCAGTCTCACAAAACAAATGGATTGGTAGCCTATTCTGGGAATCAGCAATAGATACTAACGATGCATTTGTTTTCAACAAGTAATTGACCACCACCGAGTTGCCTCCACGGCATGCACGATGGAGAATAGTATCCCCATTTCCATCAATATGATCTAGCATACTAACATCTAATTTCCCAATCAAGCAATGGACGACCCCAACCGAACTGAACTCACAAGCTAAGTGAAGTGGGTATACACCCTTACGATCAGAGACTTGTACGGCTGATGGATTCCCTTGCAATAGTAGTTTGATTGATCCAAGTGAAGCATTCTTGATCAGTGCACGATGAAGAGGAAACCAGCCATTTTCATCGGGTACAGCCAAGGCATTCAAATCTCGTGCCTTCAAAGCATAAACAAGTTGCTCTTCCCCGAAGTTTATGATTGCCAAGACTGTTGCCAAGACTTGAGCACCCCAGCTATCAGCGTAAAGCATGGACCGCCGACGAATCTCTCCCAAAACAGCTTGCGTCCTCACAAGCATGATAGCTTCTGGATATATGTCATACAAAAGTTTAGCCGCATCATAGCGATACCCCTCACAAGCGACATGAAACGGCAAGTCAATGGTGCTGTGCCACTCTGTCACTGTTGTCTTCTTTGTTGCGGCCTTAGGATCATATTGCAAAAGTAATTTAATGACTTCCACATTTCCATTTTTTGCCGCTTTATGAATAGGTAGCCACCCACATCGTGCTTCTTCATTAATACCAAGTGGATAAAGCTCCAGCAAATATCTAATTATATCAAGATTATCATCATCTCCGGAACCATATTCACAAACGTGATGAATTGGGAGTTCCTCCCATTCTCCGAACCCTATCGTGATTCTCGCCGACTCTGGATATGCATCCAATAGAATTTTGCAGAAAGGAAATGATTTGACACTAAGAGCATGATGGATAGGGAGTCGATCACTTTCATCCACCTCCATGGCCGAGGCAGGGACAACATCAAGCAAGAAGTTTAGAATGTCACCACTATCATCCATCATACCGTTTTGGGAAAGATAACTGAGGGGGAAATATCCATATCTATCTACGCATTCCATAGCGTCTGGCCATTTGTTGACTACGTACCTGATCAATTCAAGATTGGCATTATCACTGCGCCCACATTCATTAAAGATCACGTGTAATAATGTTCTCTCATGTGAGTCAATCATTTCCACAGAGCAAGGTTCAGCCTCGATACATAATGTAACAATATCATAAAGATCAGTATCCTCATTATCGATATAGTCACTATTGCAAAGAGCTATATGGATAGGATAACATTGATAGAAATCATCACTAGTAATCACCAAAGCATTAGAATTTGCCTCAACTAATACCCGTACTGTATTGACATTGATACATTTACTGTTGTTTCTTCCAAGGTAATAACCCAGAGGCACTGTTTGATATTGTTCTTCTTCCATATAATCACCGTAAATCCCACATGTAATTCCATCTTCTATAAGGCATAACTTATCAAGTGGTTTCGGGAATAAGCCCACAAGTAATTCAATAACATCCGATTTGCAATGTATATTGTAGCAACATAAATGTAAGGGATATGCTATGGTATATGTTGGCCACTCTACCGCCTTGGGAAATGCATTTAACAGACATTGGATAATATCTAATGTAATATTCTTATTCATACATACACGGTGGAAACATGATGCACTACCGGGCGTATTATAGCAGCTATTTACTAAGTTAATATCATTCTCATCAAGCCGATTGAGTTTCTCTTGCAATGCCGAGAGTGATAGATTATCCGATGAGCATAGATTGTTTAGTTCTTTAATACGTGGATTATTATCCAATTGTACCAACACGTTGTTTTGCAATAACATTATAGCATTTATACTGACTTTATATTCATATCTGTTTCTACTATTCTATGAAAATTTTTGCACATCATATTTTTGGTTGCTCGATTTTCATTTATACCATATAATAATTATAATATACTGATACTACTATGCTACGACTGTTGTTACTGATGGTTCTTCTTCTTCTACTTGATAATATCAGCGCAGGCCTACGAGCATGCAATGCACAACAAGCCGACAACAAGCTGTGTTGTTGTTTTATGGAGATATTAACTATTGTTCAGCAAAATTTTGGACTTTCTTCCCGTTCAATCGCCAAAATATTTGAAGGAAAGAGTTTATTTGGTTAGGAGTGAGATCATGAGGAACTTACTAATGAAAGAGTATTATAAGTGATGTTAAAAGTAGAAGAGACAACTTCTTGTAAAGAAGAAGTGTTATTCAATAGTGATACTTTGACTAAAGTTATTTCATATCTACCATCAGTTGATTTACTCAACGTGGCACTAACATGTCAGAGGTTTGGTAGTCATCCTGATGATGAATTATCTTTGGTAGAGGAGAGTGCATGTATATTAGTGCACGAGATTGCAACAGAGGAACAGTTGGCAGCATTACCACATTACGAGGGAGAAAGCTCATTGGCAGATTATCATTACCTACAATTACTAGTACGAGCACCTCTTGTTTTTGATCAGCTAGTCGATGCGAAGTATGTTAATGAGGAGGACAAAATATGTGTTGGGCAGAAGGAAGCGGAGAGTATGTCGAGTAGCGGTACACCAGATAAGGTATTCCAATACACGGGTAGTGAAACTAGTATACCGAAAGATGTAACAATTGTTAATTTCGATTGCAGTGTCACCAATATAGACGATAGCCTTCGTCTGGGTGCATTTGAATTCTGTAAATGTTTGAGAAAAGTAGTGCTTAATGATGGATTGCAAACTATTGGAAAAAGTGCGTTTGCATATTGTTCATCATTAATCAGTATTACAATTCCTTCCACAGTTACCGAGTTTGAAGATCGTACTTTTAAAGAATGTACACAGCTAAGAGAAGTAGTACTAAATGATGGGTTAAAGAAGATTGGAGAGTTAGCATTCAAAGGATGTGAATCATTAGAGAGAATTAGTATACCTTCTACCGTGACCAATATTGATAGCTGGGCATTCTACGCATGCAGCAGTTTAAAGGAGGTGGTATTCAATAATGGTCTTGAGATGATTGAAATGGGTGCATTTTCGGATTGCAGATCAGTACAAAGTATTAACATTCCTTCTTCTGTGAATGAGATAAGCATATATGCATTCAATTATTGCAAAAGTTTGAGGGTAGTTGCTCTAAATGAAGGGCTTGTGAAGATTGGCGAAAAGGCATTCATTGGTTGTAAATCATTACAAAGTATTACAATACCCTCAACTGTCACCGATGTTGGGGCTTATGCATTTTCGAGTTGCGATAATTTGAGTGAGGTAATTCTAAACGAGGGGCTTAAAATGATTGAAGAAGGTTCATTTGCTGGTTGTAAATCATTAGAGAGCATTACATTACCCTCAACGTTTAGTATTGGTCAAAGTGCATTTCTTGATTGTACTATGTTGAGAGAGGTAGTGTGTAGTGGGGAGCTGCTACCAAAGATTGAACAAAGTACATTTGACGGCTGCTCGGCATTAGAAAGAATCACCTTTCCCAGCCTTTCAACACGTCTTGACAATATCATTCAATCTGGGCAAGTAGATATACAGGAAAAGGTACAACAAAGTATCAACCGAGGTGAGATTGAATGGAGAAGAGGAGATACAATGCATATACCAAGAAGGCGGGAGTGGGGTTTAGGAAGTAACAACGAATGGGATTTTGCACAGCAGCACTTTGAACAGCTTGACAGCTTGATCAGATACTATGAAATGAAGGAGGCAACAACAATCTTTGAGCTAGCCTTGTGGAAGGCAAAGATTGATCAAGTAGAAGATAACACAGACTCTCATAACCGTGATGCTTGTCGCATCGAGGTGCCAGGGCCAGTGAAGGATGCAATCCTGCAATACCTAGATCTATAACTATACACACATTTATATATGAATATCCCCCCTAGTTTATCAACTAAACTCATTCAATATCCCCAAATCCTCATACTTCACGTCCGACTAGCTTTCAACATAATCCTCATACTTTCACGTCCGACTAGCTTTCAACATATCCACCTCCTGCATCAAATTACTAATCTTAATCTCATTTTCTAAATTCAATTCCCGTTCATTATTCAATTCAATACGTAATCGTTCATTCTCTTTCACTTGTTCTTCATACTTTCGTTTATATATTTCATCAATTGATTTCGATTGTTGATGTTCACGTAATTTACTTTCGTAGTATTGACGTTGGGAATTGAATTGGGAAGTGGCTGTTGTCGTGATTTGGGATGTCATTTGTTCAATCCAATTGTTAGTTGGTGGGAAGAGTTGTGGACTACCACCAGCAACACTGTTGTTTCGGCCATTGATGGGAAGGATATTATCATTTGATTGAGGCCGCTGTTGATTAGTTGTGGAGGAGGATTGAGGGGGCTGTTTGGCAGCTTCCCCGTTTGTGTTTGTTGATGTTGAGATAGGAGCGGCAGAATCATCTTTGGGGGCGGAAGCGGCGTCTTTGGGGGAAGCGGCAGCCTTGGCAGTATCATTGTCTTGTTGCACTGTTTCCTTCCCGCCACCCTTCTGATCCTCCTTCTCCTTCTGACTAGAGACAGAAGACTTTGTAACCACCACGTCATCATCAGCCTTGGCAACAGCAGAAAGTACAACCTTGTCCGTAGAATTACTCCGTTGCTTCTTCTTGGCAGGTGCCTCCTTTTCTTCTTCTTCTTCTTCTTCTTCCCCTTTCAAGGCATCCACAGCTGCCGTATCTAATGCACCCTTCATTTCAGCTGCCGCATCCTTTGTAATCGTAATTGTATCCTTATCCCCATCTGCTGCTGCTGCTGCCTCCTGATTATCTTCAATATCATCATCAACTTCCATTGGCTCTGCTGCCATATCATCATTCTTCTTTTCCACTCCATCACCAACAGTTTCCTTCTTCTTAGGTTGATCATCATCCACTGCCGAGAAACGACTACAAGATGATACCGATCCACTCTCCTCTTGCCCAGTAGACCTTGTTGTTAATCTTTTATTAGTATTTTTATTCCCCTTCTTCATTGTAGTTGATGAATGTCTTCCACCCACCTTTCTTGTTTTACGTGCTGTATTAGCATCACCGACTAGACCAATTGTTGAATCATTATCATTACTTTTTATATCATCTTTAAATCCACCACGAGTATTGTGTTTCTTACGGTAGGCACCCATGATTGGTAAATCCTCTGATTCATCTTGTTTTGATTGTTTATCAGGTGAATCATCAAAGTTTAATGTATGTGCACTCTCCTTTTGTTTACGAAATGCTGGTAAGTCTTGTACTTCCTTCTTTCCCAACTTTTTATCACCTCCCTTGGTTTTATCCAGTTTAGTACATGTACCGATGGTATCGTCATCATCATCATTATTGTCTTCCGAGGAAGTTTTGGTAATAACAATTTCCTTGGGAAGGGAGCTTGGAACAAATCCATGTAACTTACCATTGGATATAGTAGTTAATTGTTTTTTGGGTGATCCATATTCCTTCTTTCTTCTACTTCTTGCTACACTACTTCCTGTTGTTGCTGTAGTGGTGGTGGCAGTACGCTTTTTACCACCCCGTCCTCTACCACGAGTTAATGATATACCACCAGGATTGGTAGTTGCGTCATACTTGTAATTATTCATCCATCCATCTTTGGCATCTTTATTGAAATCAATCATGTTAGTATTAGCTGTGGTATTTGTGGTGGTGGATTTTTTAGCACGTCGTCTTGTACGCTGTTCGCCATTGGTTGTAGAAGATGATTTACGTGTGGTTGATTTATTAGCAGTAGCAGTATTAGTTGATGATGATCTGCCTTTACTTGTGGATCGTTTCTTACGTTTTGATGAACCCAAGTCTTCTACTATTATTGCTGCAGAGGCAGAATCGAGTGTTGTTGAATTGTCATTATGTTGCTGTTTTCTACCGCGCTTCATGTTTTGATATATATTAGATTAGTTTATAATAAGAATACCAACGCTATTACTCCTCTCTCCAGAACTTAATTAGTATATATCCTGCCTGTCTTCTTGCTCCTCTTCTCTTGCTCTCAGACTAGCAAATCTTTGCCAAAGTCAGAAGGAGTCGGGACTCGCACTTTCATTTTGGCGATTGACTGGAGATTCACTTCTTCGCAAGGAGTTGCTTGCTACACAAGCTATCCGATATCCGACGAACCTAGAGACAGGAATGAAATTCAGTAATTATACCCTTCTGATTGTTGTTGTTGGTAGTAGTGCGGTAGTACGGTGGTTTGATACAATTAATACGATCTTTTTATGATGGAGCAACCTACAAAAAAACATAAAGTAGAAGAGATAAATAATTGCAAAGAGGCGGTACTATTTAATAGTGATACACTGTCAAAGATTATATCATATTTACCATCGGTTGATGTACTCAATTTGACACTGACCAACAAGAGGTTTGGTGTATCGAATACCAAAGGCAATGAATCAATTGAAGAGAGTACACAAATTGCTGTTCAAGATTTAGCATCAGATGAGCAGTTGGCAGCATTACCCCATTATAACGGAGAAAGTCCATTGGCAGATTATCATTATCTACAGTTGTTAAGAGCACCTCTTACCTTTGATCAGCTGACTGGAGGAGCTGAGTATAGTAATGATGAAGATAAATCATGTGTCAGGCATAACTATTCTTCTTCTTTGATTGGTGAATGGGAGACTGCATGTAGCAACAATATACTAAGGGCAGGAAAGCATTATGTAACATTTGAATTATACAGATATGACCATGGAAGAGGGATCACAAATATATCTCTTCTTGCGGGTGTGATGAGACCAGGGCAAGCAAAACAATATGCATATGGCAATCCCCTTCGCCAGGAGTTCTACCGAAAGTTCTCTCGAAGACATAATCAAATGGAAAGTAATAACAACAGCAATGTTCATTGTTGCATGTATGGTACGGATCTAGGATACTCCCTCTCAAGTAATTGGAGAGATCAAGTAGGTGATGTTCCTAGCGTTGACCGTCACTGGGATGGAATAGAAAGTGCGGCTTCTGGTGATGAAATAGGAATGCTTCTTGATTTGGATGAGGGTACATTATCTGTGTACAAGAATGGAAGGAGACTAGGAGTTGTGAAGAGGGGGCTGGCAGGTCCATACTGTTGGGTGGCATCGATGAACAGAGATGCAAGGGTTACAATCAAAAGGGGAACAATTCCATCAAGTTGAAAAGATTGTGTAGAATTTACACGAATAATCGGCTCTGTATTTTGTAAATGCCTTAATTAGGTTTTATTTACTACAAAAGCTTTGCCAGTAGCCCTAAATTAAACTAGGGGGAATATTCATATATACATAAATGTATATACAGTTATAGATTTAGATACTGTGTGATAGTATCCTTCACTGGCCCTGGCACCTCAACCCGAGATAAATCTCGGGTCCTAAACACATCATCTTCTCCCTGATCAATCTTGGCCTTCCACAAAGCCAGTTCAAAGATTGTTGTTGCCTCCTTCATTTCATAGTAGTTTATCAAGCTGTCAATTTGGTCAAGACTTTGCTTAGAAGTGGTATCCCACTCATCCCTACTTCTCATCACTTCCACAGGTATACATATTGTATGTCCTCTTCTCCATTCAATCATTTCACTACGATTGATACATTGTTGTACCTTTTCCTGTATATCTACTTGCCCAGCTTGAATGATATTATCAAGACGCGTTGAGAGGTTGGGAAAGGTGATTCTTTCTAATGCCGAGAAGACATCGAATGCAGTTGCTACCCCAAAAAATCGTTCCTTTCCAAGCTTTGGTAGCACCCCACTACACTCTACCTCTCTCAAATTACTACATTCACTAAATGCGTCCACACCAATCTGAATCACAGAAGAAGGAATAGTAATACTTTCCAACGAGTTGCATTCATCAAAAGCATTATTCCTAATCTTCACAAGTCCTTCATTTAATACTACCGCTCTAAGATTTGTACATCCACCAAATGCACGCGCACCGATTTCGATAACAGAAGAAGGAAGGGAAATACTTTCTAATGATCTGCATAAAGCAAATGATTTATCTCCAATCTTCTGAAGACCTTCATTTAACACTACCTCTCTCAAATTGCTGCAACTATTGAATGCCTCCCAACCAATATCAATAACAGAAGAAGGAATAGTAATACGTTCTAATGATGAACAATATGCAAACGCTCCCCCAAGAAATACACATCGTCCAATAGTTCGCAATCCATTATTAAGCTCTACCTCTTTCAATTTTGTACAATCTCGAAATGTTTGTGCTTCTACATCGACAACGCTGCAATGGAAATGTACAATTGTCACATCTTTAGGCACAGTTTCACTACCCGTGTATTGGAATACCTCATCTGATGTACTGCTCGACATTATACTCTCTCTCCCTCTATATCTCCTGTCTATTTTCGGACATATGATGGGCACTTTAACTCTCTCGATATAAGAATCTTCTATCAATTTGATACCAACAACAACAAATAAATTAGATATATAACTCTTCTCTATTGCAATACGACAAACTAACAACTACCACCCCACAACTCAAACCATCTCAGATCCACTCTACCAATCTCTATCTCTCTTCATTTCTGTAATAACGTGCACTGTCATGCGTGCAATGAAAGCTCGCTGCACCATGGACAAGACTGCACGAGCGATAGCGCCAATGGTAGGTGCTAGTAGTAATTGTACCACAAAAGCATATCGTATACCGCCGACATATATTGAAAGATCAGTAAATACCCTTTTGATTGTTGTTGTTTTAGTGGTGTTAGTACGGTGTATTGATATTTAGTGTACAAAACTTGACATACATAACATTTCAACATAAAAAAATAGAAGAGACATGACAACATCACCTGTAGTCGAGGCTGTTCTTTTCAGTAGTGATACATTATCAAAGATTATATTATATTTACCATCGGTTGATGTACTCAATTTGGCACTGACGTGTACAAAATTTAGTACATCTAAGTGCATATTATCCACTACCGTTACCATAGAACAATCTCTAATCGAGAAGAGCACACATATTGCTGTTCAAGAGATGGCAACAGAGGAACAATTGGCAGCATTACCGCATTATGACGGAGATAGTTCTTTGGCGGATTATCATTATCTTCAGTTGTTAAGAGAACCTCTTACTTTTGATCAGCTGACTGGTGGAGCTGAGTGTTATAAATAGTAGTGAGTGGGATTGGGATACTGCATTCAGCAACAATATAATGAGGGCAGGCAAGCATTATGCAACATTTCAAGCACAGAACCTCGGTGACCCATCTGTTCTTACAGGGGTGATGAGACCTGGACAGTCAAATGAAAATACAAGGGGCAATCCCCTTCGCCCGGAGTTCTACAAAAATTTCTCTCAAGTTGGAATGAGTTACGGGGGAGATGAGGATAAAAACAATATCTTTTGCTGCTTGTACAATACTAATAATGGATATTGTCATACCAGGCAAGTTGGCAGTAGTAACACCAATACGGAGGGAATGGAAAGTTTGTCTTCTGATGGTGAAATAGGAACGCTCCTTGATTTAGATGAGGGCACATTATCTGTTTATAAGAATGGACAGAACCTAGGAGTGATGAAGAGTGGATTAGCAGGACCGTACTGTTGGTTAGCATCAATGTATAGAGGAAGCCGGGTTACGATCGAAAGGGGAACGATACCAAGTTGAGAAGATCGAATAATTTGTAAATGCCTTAATTAGGTTTTATGTACCACAAAAGCTTTACTTGAGCCCTAAATTAAACTAGGGGGAATAATCATGTATGCATAAATGTATATATAGTTATAGATTTAGATACTGTATGATAGCATCCTTCACTGGCCCTGGCACCTCAACCCGACATAAATCTCGGGTCATAAACATATCATCTTCTACTTGATCAATCTTGGCCTTCCACAAGGCTAATTCAAAGAGTGTTGTTGCCTCCTTCATTTCATATCCATTTGACAATCTGACCGAAGCGTTGTTTCAATGTATTCCACTCATCCCTACTTCTGGTCTCTTCCGCATCCATGGGTATACTAATTGCACCTCCTCTTCTCCATACGATATCTTGATTTATATATCGTTGAATCTTATTCTGTACATTGACTTGCCCAGCTTGAATGATATCTTCCAAACGTGACGAAAGATTGGGAAAGGTGATTCTTGTTGGGCAGCCACTAAACGTATTATGTGCAAACTTTGGTAACCCTATACAAACTACCTCTCTCAAATTTGTACACATATTAAATCCATATTTGCCTATCTCAACCAGAGAAGAAGGAAGCGTAATACTTTCTAATGATTCGCAACCACCAAATGTATTACAACCAATCTTCTCTAATCCTTCATTTAATACTACCTTCTTCAAACTACGGCAAAAAGTAAATGCATTTTCATTAATATTGGTCACGGTAGATGGTAGTGTGATGCTTTCTAATGTGTGGCATTCTTGAAATGCATACTTCTCTACGCTCACAAGCCCCTCATTCAATACCACCTTCTTCAATCCAGTACAATTACAAAATGCAAGCTTACCAATATTGGTCACGGTAGAAGGTATACTAATTCTCTCTAAAGATTTACATCCTTCATATGCAAACTGTCCAATCTTACTGTGGTAGTGTAATACTTTCTAACGAAGGGCACCGACAAAATGCACCTTTTCCAATCTTCTCGAGACCTTCATTTAGTATTACCTCTTTCAAATTACTGCAATCTTCAAATGCCATTTGACCAACAATTGTAACTGTGGAGGGTAGTATAATACGTTCTAATGATTTACATGCGGCAAACGCCTCTGACCCAATAGTTTGCAATCCTTCATTTAAACTACCTCTTTCAATTTTGTACATACACTAAATGCTTCATCTTCTAAATTGACAACACTGCAGCTAAAATGTACAATTGTCACATCTTTCGGTATAGTTTCACTACCCGTGTATTGGAATACCTCATCTGATGTACTGCTCGACATTTATGCTCTCGCTCTACAATACTCCTGTCTATTTTCGGACAT
>Ga0075439_13106_pt1 | contig 15861 bp, 12 predicted proteins | sample MintriSingleCell_FD_74264 | JGI IMG/M metagenome (GOLD analysis project Ga0075439, IMG submission 74264) | Marine eukaryotic communities from Monterey Bay, USA to study complex ecological interactions - Minidiscus trioculatus JGI Plate_4_G5... | ecosystem: Environmental > Aquatic > Marine >... | reverse complement strand
ACTATATCGAATCAACATCACCTCATTTGATGACCTTGCAAGTAATTGTTGGGGAATGTACAGAGGCAGGTAACGATGAAGAGGCTATTGATGTAGTAACACAATCTCTCATTCATGATAATGCCACATCCATGAATAAGGATGTTGCTTTGTTTTGTCTAACTACGTTATGGGTAAGTGCTCGTAAGAGCGATGATCTGAAGAGAAAGATTATATTTGAGGATGCTACATTTGATGCAATCATTGAAACTATGCAAATCTATCGCGAGACTTCGGTCGACATTCAAACAAGAGCATGTGGTGTACTATGGTCCTTATCAATGACCCCGGCTGACAGAAAACATGTAGCTCAGCTAGGCGGCTGTGAAGCAATCTTAAATGCAATGTTGGCCCATGTTAATGTCGTTGCACTACAAGTCATGGCGTTGGGAGCTCTGAAAGTGTTATCGTTCGATAACATTTCCAAGAACTTACTTCGTTCAAGAGGAGCATTATCGATTGTTGGAGATGTCATGCAAAAGCATCTCAACAATCCTACAATACAATCAGAAGTATGTGTAACTTTGGGCAACTTATCTGTTGATTCTGCAAGTCAATCTGTTATACCAGTTAGCCTGACGGTAATTGATGTGATCATCAAGGCAATGTTAGGTCATCCAGACTCGCTTGAAGTACATGAATCAGCTTGTTTCACACTCATGAGTTTGGCATCGTCAAGTGACAATGTGAGACTTATTCGTACAAATGATATGTCAAGATTAGCCCTCGAACTATCCCTGCAAAAGTATCCTGACCAGGTGGGGGTCAACATATTGAATTTACTGAGACGACTTAGGTTTGACGATTGAGACAGTTGATAACAACTTTCTATGAGTTAGTATTAGGTAAATGTAGGAAGTACTATCAAAGAAACAGTGTTAAGAATTTAAATTTACTATTGTACAATCCTGCCTCAAGATTCACAACTAAACATGAGATGACAAAGAGAGATCCATCCACTAGAGACGTGTCGCACCATTGCTCTCCGTCTCAATTTCCACTTCTTCTCCTTCACGCCGATCAATTGCCACTGCAATCTCATCGGCATCTGCTCCCATTGCTGAGATAGCCTCATCGGTAGACATAACACCATTGGCAATATACTTGAAGTTTGTAAGTGCTGCCGCATATCCATCTCCTAACTCAGGGTCTTTGGCCCCAGCGGTGGCATCCTTGACAACATGTACCTCAAATCCTTGCTCAATAAGCTCCCTCATGTGCGATTCAACACATAAGTTAGCAGACATACCCCCAAGAATGACACGATCAATCTTCTTTTTTCGCATTTGAAGAATCAAATCATTTTGTTCAGGACCATACACCTTATGAGGTGAAGCGACAATTACATTGTCTTCCGCAATGTAGGGCTTGTACTGCTCGAGCCAATCAGCTCCAGATCCCTCAAACCCTTCTTCCTAGAGCTGGTCAGTTCGAACGAAGCTTCCTGAACTGTGCATCATTGCTTCCGCCTTCCCTTCAAATAACCACCCCATATCATGTGGATAGTAGTAGTGTGGGGAGATAAACATGAGGAAGTCATTATCTTGGGCAGCCTTGAATAGCATTTCAATGTTTTGCACATATCATTTTCCTCGGCCGACTCGCTGACGAGTTCTGTGTTGATATAGAGTTGGATAGTGAAGTTGTAGAATATATGAGTATGAACATAAGATATGCATTCTCACATAGAATAAACAAGCAATCTTATGTATTTTCATATAAATAAACAAGCAATCTCATACATTCTCATATATGTAATAAACAAACAATCTCATAACATGAGTTGACTGCACATACACTTACCCCAAAGCAAGCCATTAGTAGATAAGAAATCATTCTGTGGATCAATGATAACTGCAGCAAAGGACAGAGGTTCATCGGACACGCTATCTGCAGCATATGCAGGGTCAAAAACAGCATACGAGGAAAGTAGGATCGAGGAAATGGATATAGTCTTCATGTTGTTCGATAACGAGGAGGTTTATAAATGAATGAGGCGTCAAACTGTTCTCATCATCATATGTTATCGTGTGTAGGAGTGTTTGCATGCCCATGTATTGTCGTTGCATGCCCATATCTTGTTGCAATATGGAAGCCTGATTAAAGTGCCTGAGCAATATGTCTCTACCATGACAAAATTGCATCACATATTATATTGGACTTGATGCCTTTTTGCTATTGCACTCTCATTCTACATTAGTGTAGTTGGTATCTTGCTGCCTCCGACATGGTTGCTTCACTAAATGACAAATGTGCTTCGTATCCGAGATATAATATAGATAATCATATACATATGGTTAAGTTGCATCAAATGAATGATAATTAATAGTTAATAGATGAGATTCATTATTCATTATTCATCATGTGTCTTAGGCAGTGCCTTAGAGCCAAATCTGAGCGCCTTATGGCCAAGACCTTAGTAGTAAGTGCCACAAATAAATAATACCAATAGAGTAGGTAATTACGATGCAGGCTGATCACGAAGAGGACGCAGTGGATTATGAAGGCGAGGAGGAGGAAGATGATGAGCACAATGTAGTAGGCGAGCAGCCAATTGTGGAGGGTATTAAGGGGGCTGGTGATAGCGAAACGTCAGATGATGAGGAGGAAGGTGCATCATCTACCAATAAACAATCTGCAGAGGCTGTTAGTAAAAAGGGTGGTGCTGGGGATAGTGAAACTGAATCGGAAGGAGAAGAAGAGGATGGCGAGATTAATAAAGGCAAGACCTCAACCTCAAAGAAGTCTGCGGTATCAATCATGGATAAGCCGCTAAGTGCTCCTCGAGAGAAACCTCAAAATAATAACCAAGGTGAGGGTGGCAATACGAGGGGTAATCGTTGGGGTGAAAGGAATACTAACAACGGACGCGGTGCAATGAAACAGCAGCAGTCTGAAAATGTGGGTGTCTATATCCCCCCAGCTAAACGTCGTTTATTAGAAGAACAGCGTAAGGCTCAAGAGGCCGAAGCAGCGGAAACCTCAGGAGGCAACAAGTCAACATCCTCACCAACTAAACAAATTACACCATTAAATAAACAACAAGAATCATGGACAAACTTACAACGTACAATAAACGGCACCATCAACCGATTATCACCATCAACATTAAAACCACTAATACATCAATTATTCTCCGAGGCTAATTTAATCAAGGGACGGGGTATATTAACAAAGTCGATATTAAATGCAAGTATTGGTAGTATGCAGTACACATCGACATATGCTACTTTAATAAGTGTTATTAATAGCAAATTACCCGAAGTTGGTGAATTATTATTAACACGGGCCATCCTTTCTTTTCGTAAGGGATATAAATATCGTAATATGAATACAGTATCAAGCACATTAAGTCTATTGGGACATATGTTTAATCAAAATATTGCACATGAATTATTATCATTACAGATACTAAGTTTATTATTAGATGGGGAGCCCACTGATGATTCAGTCGATGTTGCCGTTAGTTATATGTGTATTGTTGGTAAACAATTGAGTGAGGTTAGTCCAAACGGTGTGCATGCAATTATGGAACGTTTTAGAGGATTGTTACATGAGGGTACGATTGGACGTCGGGGTCAATATCGTATTGAAACTTTATTGAAAATTAAGAAGGGTAAGTTTATTAATTATCCAACAATATTACCGGAGTTGGATTTAGTTGAATTAGATGATCAGATTACATTTGATTCGATTGGTTTAGATGATGATGATTTGGAGTATGATGAGAAATTGGATGTTTTTCATTATGATGAAGAGTATGACGAGAAGGAGGAAGAGTGGAATGTTATTAAGAAGGAGATATTGGGTGATGATAGTGATAGTAGTAGTGATGATGAAAGTGGTAGTGGAAGTGGCAGTGAGTCATCAGATGATGATGAAGAGGAAGACGTTCCAGATCAACAGCTCATTGAACCTGGATCTAAAAAGACTGTGGTTATTGAAGATTTGACCGAGACTGACTTGGTACATTTACGTCGAACAATCTATTTAACAATCATGTCCTCTGCCACCTTTGAGGAATGTACACACAAATTAGCAAAGATGGATATACCACCCGGTAAAGAATGCGAGTTGATTAATATGATTATCGAATGTTGTTCACAGGAACGTACATTCCTACGGTATTATGGATTAGTCTCGGGACGATTTTGTTTATTAAATGAAAGATGGCAATTGGCATTTGAGGAAGCATTTGCAACACAATATAATACCATCCATCGATTGGAAACAAACAAATTACGTAATGTGGCCAAGTTATTTGGACATTTGTTACATACTGATTCGGTATCGTGGAGTGTATTGGGGTGTATACATTTAAATGAGGACGAGACTACTAGTTCAAGTCGTATCTTTATTAAGATTTTGGTACAGGAGATGGCGGAGGCTATGGGTATGGTAACATTGAAACAACGGTTTGATACGGACAATCCCGAGCCTGATGGTGAGCTAGGTGATAATGGGGAAGGCACTGCAAGTACTGCCCTAGCCGTGTCAAACAACAACAGGCAGGGTTATGGACATCAGCAGCATCAACAAGAGGTATCATCACGTGAATGGTTCAAGGGGATGTTCCCCAAGGATAACGCGCGCAATACTCGGTATGCTATCAACTTCTTCACAAGTATCGGTCTTGGTCCGCTAACTGATGGTATGCGTGAGTTCTTGAAGAATGCTCCCAAGCTAATTCTTGCTCAGGCCAAGGCCGCCGCGGCAAGGGAGGCTGCACAGAAGGAGAAGGACGATGATGAAAGTTCAGTCATTTCTACAAGTTCATCTGACACTAGCAGTGCCAGTTCTAGCTCGAGCAGCTCATCTAGTTCATACACTTCATCGTCAAGTAGCTCGTATTCATCTGACAGTCGTTATCGTCGTAGTAAAAGGAGCAGCCGTGGTAGGAAGAGAGGAAGAAGCCGCCGCCGTTCTAGATCTTACTCCTCATCATCATCGTCTTCCTCGGGGTCAAGTGACTCTTCACAAGACAGCCACAGACGTAAGAAGAGGAAGTATTCATCTAAATCATCGAAACGTCCATCAAGCCGTGACAGTAGGAGAAGTTCTGAGAATGAGAATGATAATGCATCCAAGGCTACTAGTACCGGTAGTAAGAGGAGAAGGAGTGTATCCTCATCAAGAGGACATAAGAAAAGAGACAGGTCATCTTCTCGTTCACATTCACCCTCGGCACGTAAAGAGTCATCAAGGAGCAGTAGGAACAAGGATGATGGTGGTGATAGGAAGCGTAGTCGCAGGGCAAGGTCTGACAGTCGAAGTATGACATCAAGCCGAAAGTAAACAAGTAATGTAGTTGGCGGTAGAAGTTGTGATTGGGCACTAAAACTTAGAAACATTCACATCATGTGAGTACATATATGCCTCTCTCTAGATATTTGCATTTGTAGTTATAGATTACTCACCCTTTGTTGAACTGCATGTGGTAGTTGTATGCCGCATCAAGGAGAGTTGGACTTCATAACTCCTAGGTATCTCCGTTTCGACCTAAGTGGGAATAACTCCCCATTTTTTCTCACAAAATCTAAGTACCAAACTAACAATACAACACACACGGAGTGTCAGAAGTCTAATCCTTACCAAATAATCTTTATCGAGGACTTCTTATTATCAATAGAAGGTACGTTTTATTATTTTGTGGCGCAGGCGGGTATATATTTATGAATAATTTATCGGCGGACGGAGGAGAAAATAACGGCTATGTTTTCCTGTTCAAAGTTCAACACATTGTCTGAAAGATAATGTTCTCCGAAGAGCTGATTGTATTACTATTCACGTTTATACACTAAACGTGGCTAGAAATATATTCTGGGGGTTTCTTTAATTACAAGTGCGCTGCTTGAAAAAGATACTTTTTTATTTGAATGTGATACTACATTGTCCATTTATTTTTATTATGGGGGTCTATTTGACTTGGTGGTGTAAACTGTTTGAGGTATTGTTATATATCGGCTTTATCAAACAAAAGGTATACCTCACTTGCAGAGACTATAAAAAAATGGCAAACCTCGTCAAGTGGATGAACAAAAGATCAAAGAACAATGCACCAGACGTAGAATTTGAGTATACGGGGAATGATGAATCAATCCCTGATGATGTGACACATGTACGATTTCATCCAAGTGTTGTTGAGATTCAAGATAAGGCATTTCATTGCTATGAATTAAAGGAGGTTGTATTAAATGAGGGTCTCAAGAAGATAGGAAAGAGTGTATTCTCTTATTGCAAGTTATTGGAAAGCATTGAATTACCTTCCACTGTTGTTGAGATTGAAGAAGGCGCATTTTATAATTGTAGAAGTTTAGAGATGGTAGTACTAAACGATGGTCTAACAAAGATTGGAAAGAGGGCATTTTCTGGGTGTGAATCGTTGGGAAGTGTCACACTTCCATCCACTGTTGAAGAAATTGGTAGTTCAGCATTCTATGCAACAACAATAAGAAGTATCAAATTACCCTCTAATTTCACCGAAGTTAAAGAGGAGGCATTCAATGGTTGCTATAAATTGAATAATATTGTATTGAATGAAGGATTACTGAGGATTGGAAAGGATGCGTTTAAGCAATGCAAATCATTGGATGCTATTACATTACCATCTACTCTCACCGAGATTAGCCTTGGAGCGTTTATGCTTTGTAGTAGTTTAAGGACGGTAGTAGTCAATAAAGGTCTGCAGAGTATAGGGTGGGGTGCATTTAAGGATTGCAAGTCGTTGTTGAGTATAGATCTATCCCATACTCTCATCGTCGAAATCCCCTCTAATACATTTGGAAGTTGTACAGAACTAAAAAAGGTGGTATTGAATGAGAGTATCAAAAAGATTGGTCAGTATACATTTTCTGCATGCTTTTCGTTGCAGAGTATCAATCTACCTTCCACTCTTGTCGAGATCGGTATCAATGCATTTTACAATTGCAGAAGCTTAAAAGACATAGTATTTAGTGAAGGGCTCAAAACGATCGGAGGTAGTGCATTCGGTAGCTGCCCATTGACAAGCATCACATTACCTTCTTCTCTTATTAAAGTTGATGATTCTTTTGGAGAGAATAGAAATTTGAGGGAATTGGTAATCAATGAGGGTCCAAAGGAGATTGGTGTGACTGCATTTACCAACTGTGTTTCATTGGAGAAAGTATCTATACCCTCGACTGTGACTAAGATTGAAAATTGGGCATTTTCGGGTTGCAGCAACTTGAGAGATGTACAGCTCAAATCAGAGATTGCTGTATTTTCAAACACCAATCAACTGGGTAAAGTGTTTACTCGTTGCTCATCTCTGGAAAGGATAAAGTTTGAAACCATTTCAAAGCGTTTAAAAGCTATAATCCAAATCCAAAATCAATTAGTTGGAAGAAGTGGAAGCGAAATTGCTAGTCGAACGGAAGCTGAGAACAAGATAGATGAGATCCGAGGGTTAATGGAAAGACAAGGTTTCGACCACGGAGTAGAAAGAAATGGCACTGATCTATATGTATCTGCATCATTAGTCAAAGGGTGGTATAATGATAGTTTGCATAAACACGATGACATAAGACAAGGCTCAACCAGGGCACTTCTTGTCAAGATTGATCAAATGATTTCATACTATGAAATGAAGGAGGCTACAACTCTGTTGGAACTTGGTCTTTGGAAAGCAAAGATTGATAAGGCCGGCGACGACGACGGTTATCATCGGGAGGCATGTCGTATTGAAGTGCCCGGACCAGTCAAGGAAACAATTTTGCAGTACCTTTACCATACTAGTTACATGTACAATTGGCGTATTTCGCCTGTTGTGGGTAATTTACTAAGGGAATATCCAGGATAATGATTCAGAGGATGATGACTTATGATATAATAACACAAATAGGCGAATGATCTCATGTTTCTAGAGTTACTTTCTATATCCTTTATACCTATACACTTCACTCAACATGATGACTCTGATCAACATTCCTCAATCCTAATTGCATACCCTGAATCCTCCTCCTTTGATCTTCGGGTAGGAAATTTCCTTTCTTTGTTACCCGTCTAAACAATATACCCACATATACAACCACACCACCTAAACACGGTAATGATATCTTACACCCATCCTCGGATCCATTAGGTGCCAAGACTAATGATGCCAATAAGTGTGTAATACCAACAAACAAAATAGCAGCAGATCCACCACTTGAGGTATCATTAAACCCTTGACATGTCAATCCACTAATCAATGCTTGATGGCTTCGTAGAAGTCCAACTCCTCATTGCAATTGGGAGTCTTTGATAACTAAATGGGAAATACGAACTTATGAGATTGTTTGATTAGGTGGGTTGAAGAGGTAACAGATACATAATAGGTGTGTTAGATAGAGGTAACAGATAGGTGTAAGAAGCCTGCAGCTGCCGCGTAACAATATGAAAGAGGAGACTGCCGAGCGTTGAATGAGATAGAGTAGATAGAGATGAAGAGGAGGAGAAATCTTTTTCATTTCTTGCATAGAAAAAGAAGTGAATGATGCGAGAGTAGCACCCTGCCTCATTGTCCATACGAGTGATACTATATCTTATTGACAATGATTAGACCATGTTTTATATCAACTGCTGTTGGGGTAGGTAATTTCAATAGCAAGTATCATCATAAAACTGTACTCAATGCCCTTCCTCAACTCGATACCACATCATCAGTATTATCGTCTACAATATCAACACTGCCTACAATGGTGACGTGTGCTGTTCCTGTATTCGATGGATCACAAATTGCAAATGAAGTTATATCTAATAACTATTGGTCAACTTTAGTATCAAAGCTACCTTATATAATAGCGGCAGAGTTGCTTGCAGCAGTTATATTTGTTGCAATAGTTTCTATCATAACCTCCAAGGCAAGTTTATATTAGATCAAGTATCAAATAATGATAATGATATACAATCAACAAGTAGACAAGGAATAAAAAAACAATTTCGGAAAGCAAATGATCCTCCACCACGACAATTAGACTTTGCAAAGCTGTTCTTATGCATATGTATCGATATTTTAGGTAGTGCAAATGAGGCCATACCTTTGGTAGGAGAGCTTGTTGATGTCATCTATGCACCCATAGCAGCTTTACTATTACGACAACTCTTTTCAGGGAGTAATATTGTTGCTTTGTTAGAGTTCACTGAAGAAATACTGCCCTTTACTGACATATTGCCATTGGCAACTGTTTGTTGGATATGTGAATCTTTCTTTAGTGATTCTAGTTTAGCAAGAGTACTTCGGATTGGAGAGTTTGCACCTGATAGAGAGAATGCCGGAAACTTTATAGACATTGAAACTAGAATTGATACAAACGATATAGATCAATTGAGATTACCAAGTGAAAAGGATAACATAAAAAGATAAGGTATTACAGCTTATAAGGTCAATATGATGTTATCATCTTCACAAGCATGCATCAGCACTACCAAACGGGGTATCACACCAACTAAAACCACCTAATTTGAATATAGCATTCACTAAAAGAATTGGTCCCAGCGGTGTCTTTGTGAATACTTCAATGAAAGTAGGCTTTTGCAATATAAATGCTTTCGTTAACTCATCATTCGTATACTCTTGCAGTGCCGGATATTCTTCTTTCAATTCATCCCATGCATCAGATTGTTCAAACCAACCTATACCGTACGATTCTTCCATTTTTGTTGTTACATCTCTTAATATCTGATCTTGTTCTGACGTTAATTGTATATTTGGTTCAGTATCTTCATCGGTGGTATCCTTCCATTTGATGAATGCTAGTTGTGTGGATGTTTTAGTTGATTGCATACCTCTCCCCCTTCGTGTTTTCTTTATCATGATATCATAATGTATATTGATGTTACTGTTGATGGGTAGATAGAGATACTGACGATGATAATTTACTTTGCCATCACTTTTGTTGCCAATGAAATTTGATCCTGTCGACAACCATGCTTCGACTGATCTTGTTGCAAATGATATCAATAAGCATACAGCCATGCCTGGCATGAATAGTAGTTGTAACATAGTAAGAAGACGTTGTTTCAAGCCGCTATGCAGCCGTTACTTGCAACTTCATCTCACCTCCTCCGATGATGCAGGGGGATGGCAAGCAAGGATACCGATCTTGACCAAACGCATTTTTTTCATTCGGTAACAAATTATAATGAGGTGTTTGCAGTGGACAATGATAGTACTGGTATAGTAACCAACATAGGAGTAATTAGGTATGTTGACAGAAATAGATTTAGACAGTACTGTATCAGAGAAGCTCGTATCATCAGCCGATCGGCGTCGAGCAAGAGAGGCAGAAAGTCGAAGACAAGATTACAATAACTTTGAGGAGGAGGATGACCCACTGCTTCCATTATCTGATGCAAAGAATAAACATAAACAGACAGCAACAGTACGAGGGAGACCTAGATATAACTTTTCAATTACATCAAAAAGACCTAGAAGAAATGTTAAGAGAAGATGGGCTGATTCACCATCAAGAAGTAGATTAGATGATATTATCGAGGAATCATCATTAGATAGTAGTACAAACAAAACTGATGTAAATCGTGCGCCGAGAATAGCATTTGCTTTACTTATTTTGGTATGTTGTGCAGGTGGTTATAGAGGTATTGATGATTATATATCAAGACCAGTAAAGTATGCATTTCGTGGTAGTAGTAGTACCTCCTCAACTACAAATGCAGATGGCAGCAATCGTGAAGCATTATCAACAAAAGATGATATAAACAATACAGCCACAATAATACAACATATAGAGGAGATACCAAATGTTGATGAATCTATACAACTTCCAGATCAATTAACAAATTTAGTCAATATCTTCTCAGAACCATACAATCCTAAATTGAATAAACTGTTCTTGTGGCATATACCAAGGAGTGGATCAACAACTATAACAAGAATAGCATCGTACTGTTTGGGATTGACTATTGCAAGTCAGCAGGGCAAGAGTGAAGTATCAAGCATGACAGGTACCGAGAATGAGAAAGACGACGGATCAATCACTGTAATTAATGAACTACGAATCAATGAAGGACCAGACGGTGTAAAGTTTGCCAATGTAGACATGTCAAACCCTCAAGGAATAGAACATGCAAAGACATTGAATGTAGGATCTTCACCCAGTATTGATTTGATAAGCTCTGCATATCTCTGGGACCTTGCCTCCATCTTCGATGCACAACATCAGGGATATATGATTGCTATGATACGCCATCCAATTGAACGGGCAGTGAGTTTATATTACAGCATGAAGAATAATAAACAATATGAAGAACAAGTAGGAAGCTTGAGTAGTGTTGAGCAATACGCCAAGAGCAGTTTAGTGGAGAATAACTGGATGACTAGATTTTTATCTAACACATTGAGTGGAGAGCTTGCACCTGAACATGTAGCAATTGCAAAGGAAGTGCTTCGGACTAAATGTCTTATAGGACTCTTACGGGACAAGACCGAAACAATGCGGCGTCTTGACGTATTTTTCAACTTCCGTGCTATAGAACATACACAGCGTCGCGAGGAATGTCAAGAGAAACTACTCTACTGGGATTGGCCGAATAAGAATCGACATGATCTAATAGAAAAGGGTAGTACGGCTTGGGATGAATTGTACAAACATAACATGTACGATATGCAGCTCTACGAGTATGCTGAAGAGTTGTTCGAGGCACAAAAGAAATTATTCCAAGCTATCCCATCTTCTTGGTAGTATCATAGTTATCTTCTCGTAATGCACAGGATAAACTATTTCAGGCCCTTCCATCTTCTTAAGTAGATTGCTTGCCCATGATGCAATGTGGTGCAAAAGACACCAAAGACTCGAGGAGAAGGAGAAGGCTTGAGACTTAAACTAAAAGACTGTAAATTGTGTACATACCAGTAAATGTATCTCTTCTCTAGATCATACTTATGCATATTATGTATACACTCATTGTCAGAAGATGTAAAGCAAGTAGAAAGGAAGGAGGTCTAAAAGACTCCACTCTTGGGTGCTTTCTGAAGGATACCAGTCAAGGATACCTGGGGTTCGAGTTCAGGTTCTATTTTCATTAAAGTTCAAATAAAGCACATGGCAAATAGCCTACTATGGCATCCCCCACTGCATAGAAAACAGCGCTGATAGCATGGAGTTATTAACTCAAAAAGTATTGCAAAGATCACCTGGAGTCAGCGGTGGTAGCACGCCGCCACTCTCACGCACGAGTTCAAACTCGAGCTCAACCACAACACAAGATGATTCTATCTTACCCCTTACTAACAGTACAGACAACCATGACCATTATAATCATACACATATGATACCTAAACAATCCTTACGGCAACGAGTCGCTGCACCACGGGGTACAGACGATGATATAGGCGGCGATAGTAGTAACTCCGACTCATCTGATGAAGAAATATCAAAGTATAACAATACCCCTAGTTCAACACAACCCTCGCCTTCAGTACTACGGTCAGTATTAGGCGCATCACCCTTCTTAATGGGACCACATAATATATTTTCATCAGATGTTAATAATAATTCAAGCACTCCATCACGTACACGTAAGGAGAGTGGTGATCATATTATAAATACTGATGAGAACACGAGTTCAACTCCTGTATCTACTCCCAATAACAAGTCTAATAAGTTGATATATCGTCGTAATAATATAGTTGGGAATAGTAGAGTAGAGGGTAGTGCACCTCAATGTTCGTCACCGTTAATGATACCATTGTCACCAGCCTATGACAATTTTGATAATATTGAAAATAATGAAAGTTCAACCACTTCTTTGATACCAATGGGAAGTGATGAAACAATACCCCTACGAACTAGAGCAATATCCCAATCACACAATAAGAATCAAAGAAGAAAATATGCCTTCCAACTACGTTCCCGTGAAAATGTAATAATACATTTTCTATTAGAATTACGAATGTTACAAGTAGACATACTATTCGTACTATTCACAATATTCTATCAATTCTTTCATTCATCAATAACAAACATTGCCTATTATCAACATGCACAATTAAATGCCGCGAATCGTATCCCATTAAGAGATATAGCATTTGATTACTTACCACAATTAGATGGTGAACTTTGGATGATTAGTGAATATATATGTTATACATTATTGGGGATTGCTATTACATGTATTGTTAGTAATTTGGTCGTTAAGTGGAGTGCACCACATGGAAGGCCTATATATTGTATGCAAATTGTTAGAAGGTTGGGATTGACGCTAATTGTTTGTCAGACTTTGAGGATGATTTCATTTTTGGTAACGACATTACCTGGGGCTAGTCGACAATGTCGATATGCTGTGCCTGAGAGTGGATTAACTAGTGATGAGATGTTGATTGGTCCTGCACCGGCTGAGGGTAATCCAGCGTGAGTATATAATGTGTGTTATGTAGGAGTATGCTATTCATATATGTGCTACTTGTTCTCTAACTCTCGTTCCCCCCTACATATCATTTCAAACAATCAACAGCGGCTGGGCACCACCAACAGAGCTTAACGATATCATCTTCCGCGTCGACGCCTCCAACGGATGTGGTGATCTCATGTTCTCAAGTCATACCATATACACAATGTCATTCGTATGTATCGTCTTTCGGTACTTTAATTTCAAATGGCTCAAGTTGATAATGGCACTTCTTCAAATAGCCATCGTGCCATTCATCCTTGCCGCGCGGAAACATTACTCAGTGGATGTGTTTACGGCACTGTATGTCACACCGCTGGTATTTGAATTCATGCGGACATACTTTCCTGATCGAGATACGTCTGCTGATTTGGCGAAGTATTATGGGATAAGATTCTATCTCTCCGAGGAGGGTAATGATACCTTTAGCTATGTTTCGAGTATATGGGGTAGAGAGTTTTATGTCGATTCAGACCATTTGCCTATTGATATTCGAAAAGCCAAGGGATTACCATTGTCAATGGGAAAAGATAAGGAGAGTAGCTCTAGCAGATCAGTTGCAATAGTATGAGAGGTTGTGTTCTTATGAGAAGTTCAGTTAACATGTGTTGATGTTCAACATACTTGTTTGATGCCACAGTAGGCATGTATTTGTCTTTAATGGTTGATGTGAATGTGCGTAAAATAGTTCTTTGGTACCGATCAATAAGTGTTAGCTTTACTTTCAACTTTTGATAATATAGGCTCATATTATTATATGTATGTTAGCCAAAGGTGTTCATTATTCTTGCTATAACTCCTCCCACACCCATATCTCCCATATTGCCCAATACAAGAAAGTTGAATGCGATTAATCCAAAGCCGACACTGTGATAAAGAGATTACGCACAGAGAACAAACATATTATGAGACATAGAAGAAAACAAAATGCCATAATAACAAAATGGTATCCTTTGATATCATATACTTACCATGTGAGTGTGAAGGCATCAACCTCTAATTCTTGTACATTAACATTATCATCGTCTTTATCCCATGGACTTAGCTTTAGTGAGGAGGACGTATGTAATGTCGATATGTATGTTGAAGATAAAGATATAGGTTGTTGGAGGTTCATGTTTCTTGTATCCTTTACTCCAGCACGAAAATTGGTAGGCTGAACAAAGGCATTACTATATACCAATATAGATGCCAATATGCAGCTTAGTAGTAGAAACAATCTCATATTAGGAAACGAATTATAATAGAGGAGAAGTGGGAAGTTGCATTGCAATGCGTTTTTGCACGGGCGCGGCGGTATCCTTTATTTTTAATAAAAGTAGAGATGGAGAGAAGGCAGGGAGTTGTTCGGCTATTGGAGTGTTTTGTTGCGGCTATTGGAGCTTCAGTTATTATTAGATATCGCAGTTGAAGGCGGCAAATGAAACTATGAGATTGCAATTGGAAAAACAAGCAAGGGAGATTGAACTACTCAAGTTGGGTGGCCCAACTCCCTCAAACAAACGTGCCAAAACAGGTGACAATAAAGAGACCAAGTCCAATTCAGCTGGTGGAGATATCGAGAGCAGGCTTGCTGCTTTAGAAGCCGATGTTGCCCTTTTGAAGCAGAAGTAAACAAGGCTGAGATATGTGTATGTGCTTGGATAATATCATGGGAAACTATTATGTGTATCTGATATCCCATTGTAAGTACAGTATAAGTCTTAAGGTAAATTACTGTTTCTTCTCAATCTTTTGCAAACATGAGCAAGGAAACCAACCAATTGAGACTTCTTTTTTGTCTCCCTCTTTTGAAATCTTTGTTCTTTCAATTGAACACAAGTTATATTGGCCGCCCGGTCCAACACCTTCTTCAATGACACCAACAATATCACCCTCTTTCACATCTTTTAAACACTTGTGCCCATCAAATGTTTGTGGTACTTTCCGAATTATACATTGAAACTTGTATTTAGTAGCCGTACCATTATTTAACATTCGTCTATCTTCAATACGTGTCTTTTCTTCATCCTTTCGAACTTCACGTTCTAATTCACGATACATATCATCTCGTTGATTATCTGTACGTGTTTGGAGTGCATAATCTATACCAACCACTGACAATATTAATAGTCCGATTGTAATTTCTGGCGTACCATTGCGTCGGAGTATTGCAAGCCGTTCACGAAATGTAGGTGCCGATGAGCTAGTTGGACTACTGCCATCATGTATTTGTCTGCTGTATTGATTGTATATTGGAACTCTATTCTGTGTATTGGATATAGTTTTTGGTTTGCATCTCAATACTGACCTGGCAAAGAAGTTGTGATATCGAAACATGATATGATATTGTGTTGTATTGCTTGCACGCTATAGTATAGATCCCGACGACAAGTTCGTGCCTACTACTAAATATACTTTTCTGCCGATCAAATT